>AATO01000161.1_pt1 | contig 8679 bp, 5 predicted proteins | sample 270628 | NCBI WGS metagenome assembly AATO01 (sample SAMN02954268, study PRJNA17657) | bioreactor sludge metagenome | biome: terrestrial; feature: bioreactor; material: sludge; isolation source: Enhanced Biological Phosphorus Removal (EBPR) bioreactor sludge | place: USA: Madison, Wisconsin | reverse complement strand
GCAACTTTTGCCGGTCTGGATCCTCGACGAGGCGCAGAATCTGCCACCCGAATTCTTCCGCGATTTCCCCGCTTTTCTCAACTTCGCCTTCGATTCGCGCGATCTCATCACTGTCTGGCTGGTCGGTCACCCGATCCTCGCCCAAACCCTCGAACGGGCGTCTTACGCCGCACTCGCCGGCCGCATCCAGGCACGCGTGCATCTGCGACCGGTGCTCGAACGCGAGCGCTTTGCGCAACTCGTCGGCCATGCCCTCAAGAGCGCCGGGTGTGCGCATACCCTGCTCACCGATTCCGGCCTGGAACTCCTGCGCCAAGCCAGCAAGGGCCTGCCGCGCCACGCCGGGCGCATCCTGCGCACCGCCATGCGTCTGGCGGTGCCGCGCGCACTCAATCATTTGCCCGACGATCTGCTGCAAGCGGCTATCGAGGAGTTGCGATGAAACGCCGCCCTCACTCCCTCTTCCCCGACGGCCTCTCCGACGAAAGTGCGGCGGCGATCAGCGAGTTCCTTCACCAACTCGCCGCTGCTTGTGAGGCCCGCTACCTCGTCCAGCTTCGCCGCCACCGCAGCCGTCAGATGAACCTCTACGATCCCGAAGCCCCTTGGAGAATACCTCCAGGCGAGCCCTTCTAGCCCTCTCGTCCCACGCTGACGCCGGAACCTCTTCTTCCGGCGTCAGCGTGGGACTTTGCCATCATCTCAACCTCGAATGGCTCGGGTTGAAGAGTTCCAGATATCGCGGGACGTAACAGCACGGAACACCGACACACTCAACTGAATGGTATCGGTTCCCGATACGAAATCGGCCAGCACGTCCCGATTGGTGGTCGAACTCAAGGCCTGAGTCAGGACGAACTGGTCCGCGCCGGCGCCGCCGGTCAGCGTATCGTTACCCGCACCGCCGATCAGGCGGTCGTTGCCGTCGCCACCGATCAGCCGGTCGGCACCCGCACCACCGTCGAGCGTGTCGGCATAGGCAGTGCCGGTGAGCACGTTGGCACCGGCATTGCCAAGCAAGGACAAGGCGTTGGCCACCCGCGAAGCGTCCACGTCCAGCGCCAGCGTACCGCTGCTTACCGCAACCTCACCCAGCCCACTGCCGATCACCACCCGCTCGATGCCAGTATCGCCGGCGAACAGTGTCAAGGTTCCGCTGGTGTTGGCCGCAAAGCGGACCTCGTCACTGCCGCCATTGCCGCTGTCGGCAATCTCCGCTGCCGCGTGGTCGCTGGCCAGCCCGACCAGGTAGATGTCCGACCCCTCGCCACCGTCGAGTACGTCGACCCCGGCCTTGCCCGTCGAGGACATTGATCCCGGCATTGCCCCGCAGCGTGTTGGCCAGAGCATTGCCGATGCCGCTGAGGTTGCCGCTGCCGGTAAGCGTCAGATTCTCGACGAAGTTGCCGAGCGTCCAGTTGATGCTGCTGTCGACCGTGTCAGTACCACCGGCGTCGTACTGGCTGGTGCTGGTCGTCGTTTCGTAAACTTTGTCGCCGAGGTTGTCGACAACGTAGCGATCGTCGCCAGCACCGCCCAGCAGGATGTCGGCACCCTGGCCGCCGTCCAGGCGATTGGCACCGGCGTTGCCGGTTAGCGTGTTGTTGAGCGCATTGCCGGTGCCGGCAAGGTTGCCGGTGCCCAGCAGCGTGAGATTTTCCAGGTTGGCGCCAAGGATCCAGTCAACGTAGCTCTCGACCCTGTCGATCTCGCTCGCCAGCGTCGACGCTTCGATGATGGCGTCACCGGAATCGACCACATAGACGTCGTTGCCGGCACCGCCGATCAGGGTATCCGCACCGCCGCCGCCGATCAGTCGGTCAGCGCCGGCACCACCGTCGAGCCGGTCGGCGTAGGCGGTACCGGTCAGCACGTTGGCACCCGCGTTGCCAAGGACAGAGAGGGCGTTGGCCACCCGCGAAGCGTCCACGTCCAGCGCCAGCGTACCGCTGCTTACCGCGACCTCACCCAGCCCGCTGCCGATCACCACCCGCTCGATGCCAGTGTCGCCGGCGAACAGCGTCAAAGTCCCGCTGGAGCTTGCCGCAAAGCGGACCTCGTCGCTGCCGCCATTGCCGCTGTCGGCAATCTCCGCCGCCGCGTGATCGCTGGCCAGCCCGACCAGGTAGATGTCCGAACCTTCGCCACCGTCGAGTACGTCGACCCCGGCCTTGCCGTCGAGGACATTGATCCCGGCATTGCCCCGCAGCGTGTTGGCCAGAGCATTGCCGATGCCGCTGAGGTTGCCGCTGCCGGTGAGCGTCAGATTCTCGACGAAGTTGCCGAGCGTCCAGTTGATGCTGCTGTCGACCGTGTCGATGCCGCCGGCATCGTACGCGCTGGTGCTGGTCGTGGTTTCGTAGACCTTGTCACCGAGGTTGTCGACGACGTAGCGATCGTCGCCAGCACCGCCCAGCAGGATGTCGGCACCCTGGCCGCCGTCCAGGCGATTGGCGCCGGCGTTGCCGATCAACGTGTTGTTGAGCGCATTGCCGGTGCCGGCCAGGTTGCCGTTACCCAGCAGCGTCAGATTCTCCAGGTTGGCGCCAAGGATCCAGTCGACGTAGCTCTCGACCCTGTCGATCTCGCTCGCCAGGCTTGAGGTCTCGACCAGCACATCGCCGACCTGGTCGACAACATACGTATCCCCACCCGCACCACCGATCAGCGTGTCGATCCCTGCGCCACCGTCGAGGCGGTTGGCCAGGGCATTGCCGGTCAGCACGTTGGCCAGGTCATTGCCGGTGAGGTTGATCGCCACGGCGGCAACGACCGTTGCATTCTCAAGATGGTTGCCCAGCACATAGGAGGTGCCGCTCGCGCTCAGCGCCACCAGAACCGTATCGCTGCCTTCGTCGGCGTTCTCGATCAGGACATCGCCGAGTTGATCGACCTTGTAGACGTCATCGCCCTGGCCGCCGATCAACTGGTCGGCTCCTCCCTGTCCATCGAGCGTGTCGTTGCCGGCCGCGCCCTCGAGCCGATTCACCGACGCGTTGCCGGTCAGGGCATTGGCGAGGCCGTTGCCCAGCACATTGAACAGGCCGGCACCGCTGAGCAGGACGTTTTCGATATTGGCCAGATTCCCGGTCAGCGCGATGGATTTTACCGCCGAGGTATTGGCGTAAACAACGGTCAGCGTGTCGGTCCCCTGGCCGGCGTTCTCGGTCACGTTCGCCAACTCGCCCTCCATGTCGAGCAGATAGGTATCGTTGCCCAAACCGCCGGCAAAGGTATCCAAGCCCGCCTTGCCGTCGAGGATGTTGTTGCCGCTGTTGCCCGTCAACTGATTGTTCTGGCTGTTGCCGGTGCCGTTGCTGTCGGCGTTCCCGGTGAGCACGAGGTTTTCCAGATTGGTACCCAGCGTGAAGCTTACCGACGACTCAACGCGATCGATTCCACCGGCGGCGCTCGTTTCGCTGACGGAGTCGGCGACGTTGTCCACCACGTAGATATCGTTGCCATTGCCACCGCTCATCGCGTCTGCACCGCTGCCGCCGTCGAGACGGTCGTCGCCGCCGTCGCCCGACAGGACATCCGCACCACCCAGACCGTACAGCACGTCGTCCCCCAGCGTGCCGACCAGCCGGTTTGCTGCCTCGTCGCCGGTGATCGTCCTGCCCGCGAAGGTGATCGCGCTGATCGTGTAGCTCCCGGTACCCGTCCAGGTATCCCTGGCCAACAGGTAGTACGTGGCGCTGCTGCTTGCCGTATAGGTGATTTGCGCGCTGCTCGTCCCGGCTCTGACGTTATCGTTGCTGGCGACCGCAGACAGCGAAGTGGCCGTCGTCGCATAGAGCGACAGGTAAGGATCGACTCCCGAACCCGTAGCGACCAAATCGAAGACATAGGTCACACCGGCATTCAGGTTGACGCGGAAGAGATCGAGGTCGCCTGCCCGCTCGATCGCACCCGACACCGCGCCGCCATTCACCGCCAGGTTGCCGGCGCTTGCCGTCGTGGATCCGAAATCGTCGCCGCCGCTGCTCGTGTCGTCATTGAGGATGGTGCCCTGCGCGCTTGACGAGGCGAACTTCAGGCCGGCAGACGGATTCGACAAGGTCACCGTGAAGTGCTCATCGGCTTCCACGCTGGTGTCACCGCGCGCGTAGATCTGGATGGTCTTTTCGGTCTCACCAACTTGAAAGGTGATGCTGCCGGAGGTAGCCCCGGAAAAATCGCTCGCCGGATCGGCTGCCGACGATCCCGTACCACTCAGGCTCCAGTTGACTGTTTGCACCGAGGAACTCGCCGCACTCAGGCTGACCTTGTAGGAAAAGAGCGTCTGCCCGGCATTGCCTTCGGCCTGCGTCGCGGCACTGCTGGAAATCGAAACCAGCGACGGCGAGGGCCCAGCCCCCGACAACTCGCTCGCGTACTTGGTGACGTCGGCGAAGACGAACGTCTCGATCCCCCGCAGCGTGTCCGTCCCGGTCGCGGCGCCGTAGAAGGTGAAGGCGAAGGTCGTCGCGTAGAGATTCGTGCAGGTATAGCTGTAGGCCCCCCAGGTGCCGGAAAACACCACACTGTCCGTCCCTTCGCCGCCGTCGAGCACGTCGTCGCCGGCACCGGCGACAAGGACATCGTCGCCGCCGCCACCCGACAGCGTGTCGTTGCCCGCGCCACCATCGAGTCGGTTGGCCAGCAGATTGCCGGTGATCTGGTCGCCGGCAGAACCTCCCACCGCGTTCTCGATGTCGCACGTGTAGGCAATGGCGATGTTGTACGTCATGCTGTTGCCCGACGAATACGAACCCGGCGCCAGATTGATGGTGCAGGCCGTGTTCCAGCCGCTCAGATTGAGCGTGTCGATGCCGGCAGAATCGTAGATGGTGACGATGGGATTGGCATTGAGCGTGAAATCGAAGATCGGCGCCATCGCGCCGGTGACGTTGGAGCCGAAGCCATACACGGTATCGCCGGTGCGCGTCGTCGTCTCGGCGCCGTAGATCGCCTGGATCGCCATCACGTCGTTGACCATCGGCGTCTGCGGGGAGTACAGCTTGCCGTCCGCACCCACCCAGTCGGCCCAGGCAACCTGACCGCTGCCGCTGTTCATGTTTGGACCGAAGTACGACATCACCGAGTAGACGCCACTGTCCTCGTACGAAGACGGCGTCCAACTCCCCGATCCGTTGTAGTCGCCCATGTGGTCGAGACCCAGCGCGTGCCCGATCTCATGCACATACGCCATGAAGGAGTGCTGGCCGACCTGCGGTGACATCAGGTCAGCGTAGCTGCGGCTGAACCAGACGCTGCCGGTCGTCGGGAAGTAGGCATGGGCGTAGCTGACACCGGTTGTCGACGTGCCGAACTCGATGTTGGAGGTGGTCGCCGTGGTACGCACCATATCCGGTGCGATCAGGTCATCCCAGGTTTGCAGCGCCCGCTCGGCCTGAGCCTGCTGCTGCGCATTGAGGCCCACGAATCCCGACAGCTCCTGGCTGCCGTAGATTCCGGACGCCGCTGTGGGAAAGGCATAAGTGATCCTGATTAGCAATGAACGTCAGCCAGGCCCACTTGGTGAGGTACCCGAGGCCTATTCTGTCCCCATCGCACCACGGAAGAGGGTGTATGGTGTCTCAGGAGTCGCCTGTGCGCCGCTCCGGTGGCGTTCAATTTGGGTGGCTGAAGTTCATTGCTAATCAGGTAAGTGATTGTCGGCCCGCTCCAACGCGATCCTGAAATCAGTTGATCAAGGATCTGTTGCTGGGTCCACGATGCGAGTGCCATGACGCCTCCGTCAAACTGGAGACGCAAAGCTGAAGGAGGGAACTCGATCTGCGCAGGGGATACGCACGATTCGGGCAACCCGGCCACCCTTCTGAGCTCATCTGACAACTCAGGGTAGGGTCCGCGGCTTTGCGTCCGGAGGTTTCCCTCCGTTTGCCTTTAAATCAGATGAGGCCACGCACCGAACGACGATGCCTGAAACCCATCCACCGAAAACTGAATAAACATAGGCGCCTGATCGGAAAAAGTCAAGGCCGATTTCGACGGAGCATGAGATCCGTCGCGCCAGCAGCCCCTCGGCCATGGCGTGGTCCTACTTCTGCTGCACCTCAACGAAATACTGGTTGCACCGCTACCGCGCGCACCCACGGCGGCGCGAACCTTCCAACTTCGAAGCGCGTCGGGCGGCGGACTTCGGCGAGCACAAACTGGCCGATCTGGTACGCAACTTAACTGGCCGCGCGCAACGCGAGTGGCGGATAGGCTGTTCGCGCGCCTCGACCAAAAATTGCGCCCCGTCAGCCAACGAAGCGCCCGCAGTCCCGATGTCGGGCCGCTTCTGTGCCGAGATTGGAGATGCGTTACCGCGTTTTCGCGGAAGAGGGGGAGGAGTCTCGTTGGCAACAACGTCCCGTGATGAGACTCCGGGATGCTCGTTCTTGGAAATCAGCCTCGAGTAGTCTTGCGGCGACGGGCTACAACACCCACTATACCGAGTCCGGTCAGCATCATGGCCCAGATTTCGGCTTCGGGCACCACGGCGACCAGGGCGCTGCCTCCGCCGAAGCTCCAGGACCCCGAAGTGCCAGCTACACCCAAGCCAGCGCTGCCTGCGTAGCGGCCGTTTTTCTGAACCAACGCCCCGCCCAGCGTTTCAAACATCTGGGTGGCTCCACCAATGTTTGTGTTGAAATTCTGATCATTACTGTTGAACCCACTGGCCTGGATTGAATAGACGTGCCCATTGGTGAGCAGCGTAGGCGTCACGTTCTGGTAAGCGTAGGAGGAAATGACCGTGCCCACATTGCCCGTAAAAGTAATCGGCGCTATGACCTGACTGATCGAGTTCGTGCCAGAATTATCGTCATACAGATCAGTCACGTCAAAAAGCCCGACCTTAACCGTGGTGCCATTGGCGAAACCAGCGGTACTGCCAGTAAATGCACCCAAGGCTGAAACCTGAACCAGGCTGTTGGTCACAGCGAAATCGTTACCCAACATTCCAGGCCACGCCTGATTTCCGTCACTGGTCGGGCTGAAATAAACCGGCGCGGCCGCCTGCGCCAAGGACACCGGCAAGCTCGCTAGAACCAGGCACAAAAAGTGAAACCGCTTTGACGTCTGGTAACTCATGATTTTCCCTCCCGAAACGATGTGAATTCCGCGCAGCCTTCGTCCAAAGCATCATAAGACAACATACGGCGCAAAGTTGAGAAGCCCGACCGGAAGCCCCACCTGTGCTTGATCTTCGATAAAGAGGTGTTGCCGGAAGACACAGCACAATCTGAACCGGAATCCGGTAGAGGATAACCATAGCACAGACGATGCTATGGTTCAAGCCAGAAGCAACACTCGCAGCCTCCAGGCAATCGACGCAGAACACCGCTTTCATGGTATTGCTGATCCGCCAACTGAGCACCTTGCGGCTGTACCAGTCGATCACCGCCACCAGGTAGGCGAAGCCACGCGGCAGGCGGATGTACGTGATGTCCGCACTCCAGACCTGGTTCGGCCTGAGCACCGCAACCCCGCGCAGCAGGTACGGATAGACCTTGTGCGCTGGGTGTCGCCGGCTCGTGTTCGGACCCGGCGCCATGCCGGCCAGCCCCATCAGCCGCATCAACCGTTGAACCCGCTTGCGATTGACCGTGTGACCCGCTTTCCCGAGGAAGACCACCATCCTGCGGCTACCGTAGAACGGGTGCCGGGTGTACTCCTCATCAATCAGGCGCCGGTGTAGTAACTCGCTTTCGTCGAGCGCCGAAGCCTCTTGCTAAGCTGCCCACGAGAATCCCCCCAGTCAATACTGTAAAGGTTGACTCCGCGTGATGGCGTTACTATAAATAAGCTCGACGGTGCTTCTTGTCTTGATGCTTATGAGCGTCTCGTGGATGTGCGGCCCACTTCGCTGAAGCGATGCGCAAGCACCGCGCAAGGCTTGTTGCCGCGGAGACGAAGTTCCACGGCCATGATGAGCGCGGGCCATAGCATCGGAGAACCAAGAGTCTGGTGGGCGCGGCAAAGCGTGGCTTGGATGGGGCTGGTTGCAACAACGAAGGAGAGAATAGTGAAACATGCGGCGATGGTTCTTTCGATCGGACTGTTGGCGGCGACTGGGCCGGCATGCGCCGATCAGCATTTCCTTATCACCCGGGTCGCGGATTCAAACACGCAAATGCCGGGTGGAGGGTGGTCGGAGAGCAGCTTGTTGCAGTCCTTTGCCGCACCCGCAATCGACGGCACGGTCGTCGCCTTCTGGGGTTGTGAATACAGCGGTCAAGCCTGCGTGAATGGTGGCAACCAAGGAGTCTGGAAGGCTTCGGATGGCGTCTTGAGCATGGTCGCGGATCGGGCAACTGCGATGCCCAGCGCGGGCGGGAGTTCGTGGACCTGGGGCCCCCCCGGGAACGAACGGGTCAACTTCCAGGATCTCTCCAGTCCCTCCGTCGACGGATGTCAGCAACGGAAGTAAATTGATACAGCGCAACGATTGAAAGTTGATACACCGAACTGAGAAGATCGGCGATTTTTTTGGGCGCCGATGATTACGAAGGAGGTGTATGTGGAAATTGAAGTATTGAGGAAGCATGGATTCAGTCTGCGCAAGATTGCAGCCGAAGTGGGCTGCGCGGTGAATACGGTTCGCAGCCACTTGGCGCAGGGCAAACAGCCCCGCTACCAGCGTCAGAAGAAGCGGGCCACCAAACTCTCGACCCATGAAACGTA
>AATO01000160.1_pt1 | contig 8847 bp, 6 predicted proteins | sample 270628 | NCBI WGS metagenome assembly AATO01 (sample SAMN02954268, study PRJNA17657) | bioreactor sludge metagenome | biome: terrestrial; feature: bioreactor; material: sludge; isolation source: Enhanced Biological Phosphorus Removal (EBPR) bioreactor sludge | place: USA: Madison, Wisconsin | reverse complement strand
GCGGCGGCGATGTCTCGCACACGTGCGACGGTGTCGCGCCCGACCCCCTGTGCTCGGGCGACCGCCCGATTGCTTTCGCCCAGTCGCAGGCGTTGAATCATTTGTCGTATTTCGTACATTTCGAACTTCCTGTTAGCCATTGCGCCTGCCCCCGGCAAAATTGCCAGAGGTTACACAATCGGAAGTCCAAAACCGCCTCTACTTGCCTTCTACGTGGCCTTATTGTGCCGCGATTGCTCTGGCCTCATTGCGCCGCGAGTCCAGTGGCCTCATTACGCCGCCACCGAAATGGCCTTATAGCGGCGCGAACTAACAGATGCCAAGATCGAGAAGCTGACTCTCGAACTGGCCTATTTGCGGCGGATGAAATTCGGCGTCAAGAGCGAATCCCTGGCCGCCGGCTCACGGGGCCTCTTCGACGAAACCCTGGCCGCCGATCTCGCCGCCTGCGAAGCCCGTTTGGCCGAAAAGCGTCAAGCGGCCGAAATGGGGCCGCCGCTCCCTCCCCCCGAAAAGCCCAAACGCGAACGCGCCGGCCGTCAGCCCTTGCCCGACCAGTTGCCCCGTGTCGAGCACCTGCACGAGCCCAATACCTGCACCTGTGGTCGGTGTGGTCAGGCACTGGTGCGGATCGGTGAGGACGTGACCGAGAAGCTGAGCATCGTCCCTGCCGAGTTCTTCGTCGAACGCCATATCTACCCGAAGTACGCCTGCCGGCCTTGCGAGACCCTCACCGCCGCACCGGCTGTGGCGTCGATCATCGACGGTGGGTTGGCGGCACCGGCCTTGCTGGCCTGGGTAATGGTCAGCAAGTACGCCGATCACCTGCCGCTCTACCGTCTCGAACGGCAGGCCGCTCGCGCGGGGGTGACGCTGTCCCGTTCGACGCTGGCCGACTGGGTCGGGCGCACCGGTGTCGCCCTGGAGCCGCTCTGGCAGCGCCTCGCCGAAGTGCTCCGCCAGGGGACGGTGCTGCATGCCGATGAAACGCCGGTGCAGCAACTCGATCCGGGCCGGGGAAAGACCAAACGAGCGTATCTCTGGGCGTATCGCAGCAATGCCTTGGCGGGCGATCCGTCGATCGTCGTCTTCGACTACCAGCCTGGCCGCGGCGGAAAGTATGTGGCGGCGTTCCTCCGCGACTGGCAAGGGGCTCTGATGGTTGATGACTTCGCCGGTTACGATGCCCTGTTTCGTGGCCACGTGATCGAACTCGCCTGTCTGACCCACGCGCGACGGAAGTTCTTCGACCTCCATCAGGCCAATGGGAGCCCCGTCGCGGCCGAAGCCCTGGACCGCTTCGCCGCGTTGTATGCGATCGAGGCCACGGCGAAGGGAAAGACGGTAGAGGAGCGGGCTCGGCGACGGAAAGAGACGAGTCAACCTCTGCTCGACGCTCTGCATCTGTGGCTCCTGAGCACCCGCACGACGGTGGCTCACGGAAGCGCTCTGGCCAAGGCGATCGACTACAGTCTGCGACGCTGGCCGGCCATTGCCCGTTACGTCACGAACGGTTTCTACCCGATCGACAACAACCCCGTCGAGAATGCCATTCGCCCGATCGCCATCGGCAAGAAGAATTGGCTGTTCGCCGGTTCCGAGGCGGCCGGCCAGCGCGCCGCGGCTATTCAATCGCTACTCGAAACCGCGCGCCTGAACGGCATCGAGCCCATGGCCTGGCTGATCGACACCCTCGAGAAACTCCCCTCCTGGCCCAACAGCCGCATCGACGAGTTGTTGCCGCTCAAAAAACGAGAGTGATCGTGTGTGCGCAAAGGTGGGGGCGCTGAACGCTTACGATCAACCTTCTCCCATTGCCCGTCGGCCGGCGCCCGCCAAGCTTGCGCACGGCTGACATGACCGCAGGAGCAGCTCACTTCAAGCAGCGTGTGGCGTGTGACACGGAACGTCACCCCGATCAGGCCCTCAACCTGCGGTGCAATGTCGACTTCGTCCCAAGCCGTGTAAGCCTGCGACGCCGCGTCCGTCGACAACGCTGCCGCACAAGCTGCGCAGAGCTCGGGGCGGTGCTCGCACCGGGCAGTGATCGCCAGTTTCTGACTGCGGCCATGGCCTGGACTGCCCGGCTGCTTGCCGGGCCGCCTCCCCGACCCCTTCTTGGTTGATGACCGCTGGCCATCGACCGGCGAAGCCTGTTCCGTCTCTTCCGTAGCGCTTCCCGTCGCCCTCTCCGCGGCGGCGTCTGCCGTGTCGCTCTCGTCCGCCGCGCCACTCTGTTCCTCCGAGTCGCCTGTCCTCGCCCAGGGCGCTTGGCTGGTCGGCGGACGCGAGCTGTTGTCCGGGTTCTGATTCAGCCGATCCTGCAACTCCTTCACGTCGTGCAACAGGCGCTTCGACACTTCCAACAATAGCTCCGCCGGCAGCTTCTTCAGCCACTCGTCGTTCATCTGGAACAGGTCATGTTTGCTCAGGTGCATCGCGCCGCATCTGTCAGGTCGTTTGCAAGTTTCGCAACTATGCCATACAAATCATCACGCTGGCGGCTTTTCTTAAGGGGGTGTGAACGGTTACGTAGCGCTTGACCAAGGGGACCGCCGCCAGGCGGTTACACTGCCAACGGGTCACCAGGCGGGTCACCTGAGCCCGACTGTAGCCGCTGGTGTGCTGCAGGTACCTCAGCAGCACGCCGCGCTCGCGCTTGTTGCGACCGGGGTAGTCAAAACGTGCGAGGACGCGACTGATGTGCCCATACCGCTCGCCGTTGTCGTCTGCCGCCGAGAGCTCTATTGAGCCGCTGGCGCTGAGAAACTGCTCGATCTGCTCGATCGTGGTCAGCCGTGCTTCGTTCATGTTGATCACCATCCTTGCGATGATCAACCCACACCTCACTTCACCCGCAATTTCTTTTGCTCGGGCTCATTCCTGGGTGGAAACACGATCCTCGTTCAGGCTCATACCACGTTGGACAAGGCAGGAGGTGGACAAGGTGTCTGTCAATATGCCATTCTATAGGGGTGACAAGACTAAGGGCTGGATTTCGTTCCGAACGATTGATGCCATGGCGGTGGTGTCTCCATATAGCGCATTGCCTGACCCAGGGAGGGGGCGGATGAATACCGTGCGCACGCTCGTCCATAAAGGTAAATTGTGTCCATTGCCGCCTACGAACCCTTTCGTCTGGATCTGTTGGTCTTGCCTTCGATCCAGATAGCTCAGACCTACGCTCCGGTTAGTGCTCCTCGGGATCTGTCGAGTGCTGCTTGGGCACACTCGCGACTCGATCGAGAGCCATGATAGTTACTTCTCTAATGGCATGTCTGCTCATGCTGGCCATGATTATTCTGGCGAGCCTAGCTGGTTATTCCTTAAGCCGTCTGTTGCCTTGGTCTTCTGAAGCCAGAAGGGCGGGAGTTTGCGTTGCCGCTGGCCTTGCACTGGGGCCCTTCTTGCTGGGCGCTGGCGGGGTGCTAACCCTTGGTATATTGGCGGGAGCTTTGCCCTCGACTCACTTGGTCGCGGTTGTTGTAGGATTGCTGGGAGTCGCGCTCCTTGCCCTATGGCGCGGGCGCGGCATTCCCCAAAAGGAGGATGATTGCCGGCGGGCTCCGAGGCAATTCGGCGAACTTCTGGTCTCAGGTTTGCTCACGTTGTGGATCGTTGCACTTCTGGTTAACGTCATTTTCTTGCCATTGACCGCGAATGATTCGCTCGAGTATGCGACCGTTGCACGCCTGCTATATGAAACACGCGACTTAGTCAGTTACCCAGCTATCCAGCCGGAACTGAGCACCTCAGGCTTCTTTGGCCCATGGACACATCCCCCGCTGTATGTGTCGCTCAGCTATCTTACGCAGATTATCCAAGGGCATGCCGACGAACCGGGGTTCATGCGGTTTGTCTCCCCCTGGTTCGCGGTGTGCTCAACGTTGTTGATCATCACGCTGGGATCACTGCTTAAGCGCCTGTTCGGCTTGATCTCGGCGCTAATTTTCTTGTCTACGCCCTTGTTGTTTTCGGGTGCCGATTCCGCTTCAATTGACGCTTTGCCGGTACTCGCGATCGGCTTGATTGTGGCTTCTGTCGTATGCCTTGAAGCGCGGCCCTTCGTACGGGGCCTTTTTTCCGGTTGCGCGGTCGCCTTGGGCTTGTGGACACACTCGCAAGCCATATTGTTTTTCCCCCTCGCCCTCGGGGCTATTGCCCTGCAGAATGGGCTGGCGCGTTGGCGAACAACAACCATCGAGTCGGTTGCGCTTTGTGCGTCGGCACTCTTGCTGGGGGGTTGGCCGTACTGGCGCAATGTGCGTATTTTCGGCAACCCGATCAGTGACAGTCCTGCCGTCTTTGCCTTGCCATCGCTGGATTGGACCGGGTATTTTTCTTATGCGCGCGGTCTGGATAACTGGGCCGCTGTCCTTCAATATGGTTTACTCAAAGGGTGGTTTTCGTTTCAATCCTTTGGCTGGGCATTCTGGTTGATGACCCTTGGCGTGGTCCTGGCAATTAAGCCCCTGCGTCACCCCACCTGGCGGGCGACACTTCTCTGCGGGGGGCGCCAGGCACTCGATTCGGGCTCCCAGTTGCTATGGGTTTCGCTTGGCCTGATATCGATATATCTGGGTGGGGTTTTTGCGTCGACGCTGATCGGTATTGACCTGATGATCAAGAATGATCGATATTCTCTTGTCATTCTCCCCTGTGTTTCCCTTCTTGGGGGTTATGGGGCCCACGTGTTACTTTGCCGTGGGGCAAGTAGTTTGGCCGACACCGAGACAGGATCAGTGAAGCGTGATTTCCTTGCGGGAGTAGGTTTCTTTTTGGGAGTGGCTCTTTTGGTGCAGTTTGTCGTCCAGGGAGTCTATTACCGATGGCGTTACGTTCCGGCCGCTGTTCAGATATCCGAAGCCGACACACCAGCCGCAGAGGCGATCAAACGAAGTAAACTGGATAAGCCGCTAAGCCAACGGCGACTTGAATATTTCCCGAACATGGCTGCCATGTTTTGGACACGTGGGAATCTGCCGGAAAATGCGTTATTACTCTCTCTGCGGCCCGCAGACATGTATTACGCGCAGCGTAAGATGGTCAGCTATCTGGATGAGCGGTTGTTGCCGGTATATCGGGAAACCTCGCCGCCGCGCGCCGCACAAATGCTGCGCGACTTGGGGATAACACATCTGCATGTGCCCGACTATGGTCTGCCGGTCATGTACAATTCGGTACTTGATCGCATTATTGACGATCCAGCCCTTTCGCGCTTGATGTATTCCGCTTCAGGAACTCAGGTCTTTCAGCTGGCGAGCGAAGGAAATGCCGGTCGTGCATTACTCTCTTTCGAGTTCACAGACTTTACCCCTGCAACGACTGATTGGACTCAGTATCGCCAATTGAACCTTGGGGGACAACGACTCGCGAGCGCACTTGGTTTTCTCAGCAAACGGCTGCCGAAAGATGGCATATCTTCGTCAGAGTGGCACGTGCCATTGTTCCATCGGGACTTTTCTACGATGGTTGCGAATGGCAGAGGGAGACCGCTAGCTGTGGCGCGTCATGACTTGCTTCCTTCAATCCGGGGTGGGGAGGAATACCGCGTTACCTTCGATCTCGCGGGCAACGCGTTCGTCAAGTTGTGGCTTGTTCAGTTCGACGAAAAGGGGCGGCTGTTGCTGTCGGGGGAATACTCTTCTGGCGTAGATCGGATTGCCGAGGTCGTTCTGAATCATCCCGATGAAACAAGGCGGGTCAGTAGGCGATTCCTCGCGCTACCAGACGCTGCCTATGTTCGATTTGGCGTCGAACATTTGGGTTACTCGGAGATTCAAGTTCGCCGGGCGGTGTTGGAGCATCTTGGTCGTCCGGATTCCGCGGTGGGCGGAAAAGGAAGGTAGGTTTATGGCCAGGGGCTGGCCACTCGGACAACATATGACGATTGGGGTCTCAAGCACATGATTTGTTGGCGACTATCGTCTTTTCCAACGCTTTTTTTGAGCATGCCAAACTGGCCGAATCTTCCCCGGATGTTATGGTAGTCGAGGTTTGGATGATGGAGGTTTACACAAACTGCTCTGAAACCAAACAGAAACAGTGCGTTTGTTTATGCATTCCGAGTGGCGAGGGCTGGGTTCATTGCCAATGCTGATTACAGGGTATGCGCGGAATGAGCAACCCCCCGAAATTACGTCGTCCAAGGGAGCGGGTAGGATCAGGGCCTCGCCACTCGGACGACATAATCTCCATTGTCATAAACCGGAAAGGGAAAACCGTTAACATTCATAGCGTTATGCCATGGTCTTGTGAACCCGCAGGAAATCGGGTCTACTCTCGTCTTTTGGGCGTAAGGAATGACCAAGACGACGGGGGCAAGCCTGGTATGCTGTTTGGGTGAAGTGACTGATCCGCGGAAGCCGAGCAACGGGACGCTGCATGATTTCCTGGTGATTCTTGTGATCGCCATTTCCGCAGTCCTCTCCGACTGCGATACCATCGAAGACATGGCGGAGTGGGGTCGCACGAAGGAGGCGTGGCTACGTAATTTTCTGGTGCTCAGGAATGGAATTCCTTCGGAAAAGACCTTCCTGCGCATCTTCCAGGCGCTGGATCCGAAGCAATTTGAGGCGGCGTTCCGGCGCTGGGTGGCTGGAGTGGTGGGTGCGCTGCGAGGAGTCGTGGCGGTCGATGGCAAGACGGTGCGCGGGCAATGCTCCCAACCTAACACGCGATTAGCATAAATTCAGGAACCCGCCGAGAAACCGGTTGCGCGCCGGGCGAGGACAAGGCAAAGTGGGTATCCCCTTGATACGGATGTAAAATTTTATATGCCGCGATCTTTATGTCAACGTCGTTGACTCGTTTTCCAAGTATCTTGTTTCCCAAGCTTTTTTCCTTGATGCGCGTCTTTCGACGAAAGCTTTCTCGCGAACGGGCTTCCTCAGTTTTCCCCGCCTGATCGCCTGCCTGCTCGGCGGATACACGTCGAAAGTGCAGTCTGAACTCGACGCGTTCTTCGCCAATCTGGCGAACCGCGCCGACCTGCTGCGAGAAGTCTCCGCACAAGCCTTTGCCAAAGCCCGAAAGCAGGTGTCGGCCACCGCCTTCGAGCTTCTCAACGATCACTTCCTCGCCTTGGTCGATACGCAGTTCGGCTTTCCCCTCTGGCGCGGTCTGCGGGTCGTCGCCGGCGATGCCACGGTCCTGCGCCTGACTTTGTTCGGCAAGACCCGTGACGGCAGGCCATTTGTTCGCCACGTGGTCGACGCCATTGGCTTCGCACTGTATCTGCCCGGGATCGAAATGACCCTGGCGGCCACGCTGTATTCTCCTGACGTCGGCGAGCGTCAGATGCTCTTCGAACATCTCGATAAACTCCGTTCCAAGGACATTCTGGTGCTCGACCGCGGTTACCCAGCCTACTGGCTCTTCGCCGCCTTGTTGCAGCGCGGGCGGCACTTCTGCATGCGAGCGGACAGCCTCAATTTCAGCGCTATTCAAGCCTTCCGCCGATCCGGCCTGGCCGAGCAAATCGTCAGGCTGCCCGCTCCCTGCAAACAGGATGCGCTGGACTACGAAATTGCCGCCACGCCTTGTGAGGTGCGCCTGATTCGCCAGGTCTTCGGCCACAAGGTGCGTGTCCTCGTGACCTCGCTCCTCGACCTCGACGCCTATCCCGCTGCCGAATTCGGGGCGCTCTATCACTCGCGGTGGAGAATTGAGGAAGCCTTCAAACGGATCAAGCACCGTCTGGCCCTGGAGCATCTGTCGGGCATGTCCTGGTTGGCCGCACGACAAGACTTCGGCGCTAAAATCCTCTGCGACAACATCAATGCCCTGGCCGTCCATGCCGCCAGCGAATCCCTCGATCCCAACACCCGCGCAAGTTACTTCATCAACCGCGGCGACACCTTCTCGCGCATCAAGCGTACACTCGGACGCTGGCTCCTCCAAGGCCGCGACGCCCTCGACAACATCACCTCGGTCTTCAACGAACTCATCAAGAACCTCGTCCAGATAAAACCAAACCGGTCATACCCCAGGAAATTCACCCAAAAACCACATTTATCACACGCTTACAAAAGTGGAGTATGACAAGGTTCTGATAGGTTGGGAGCATTGGCGCAAGGCTGGCTCAGCTTGTTAAGACGCAGTCGGTTGAGGATGTCAAGGTTCTCGCTATATCCGCAGCCAAACAGCTTTCAAACGTAGTGTTACGTCCGCCCCTAAACGGGATTGAAGGGCTTTGAATATCGCGCGTACTTTGAGCAGGAAGATCGAAGGATCTCCTGAGCGAAGGCGGAATGAAGAAGGACGGAGAAGGGCTGGAACACCTCTGCTATCGTGGGAAGTTATCGAGACGACCGAGATAGAAAAGAGCCCAGCCCATGCAACGAATTGTAGCCGGCATCACCACGCTTGAGCAGCACGTTGAGACGACTCAAAAGGCCGCTGAAGTGTATCGACCGAAGTCGTGCCCGCACTGCGGGCTGGGAGTGGTCCATCAGCATGGTCACTATGAGCGAAAGGCCGACCGCCGAGCCGTGCCGCCACGGCTCAACCCGATCCCCATCCTTCGCTACCGTTGTGCCGGATGCCGACGCACGTGTTCGCGCCTGCCGGAATGTATCGCACCGCGACGCTGGTATGACTGGTCGGTGCAACAGCAAGTCCTGCAGCAGCGGCTGAACGGCGCGGCAGAGCACCCCGGCGGTCCACCTGACCGGCACACGGGCGCGCGCTGGTGGAACTGGTTGCAGGAGCGGGGAAAGGACTTTGTGTTTCACCTGCGCGTGCGCTTTGCCGAACTCGGCCGGGCCGTTGACACGCACGGCTTTTGGCACCAGGTGTTCAACAGCCTGGGTCTGCCGCGGGCCATGTTCTGGCTCGATCAAGAGA
>AATO01000158.1_pt1 | contig 9008 bp, 7 predicted proteins | sample 270628 | NCBI WGS metagenome assembly AATO01 (sample SAMN02954268, study PRJNA17657) | bioreactor sludge metagenome | biome: terrestrial; feature: bioreactor; material: sludge; isolation source: Enhanced Biological Phosphorus Removal (EBPR) bioreactor sludge | place: USA: Madison, Wisconsin | reverse complement strand
TGCCGATGGCCTGGGCGATGCGCTGGCCGGTGCGCACCAGCAGCTGGTCGCCGGCGCCGTGGCCGAGCACGTCGTTGACCGTCTTGAACCGGTCCAGGTCGATGTACAACACCGCCACCCCGGCGTGGGCCGGCTCGTGCAGGCGTGCGTCCAGTTCGGCCAGGATCGCATCGCGGTTGAGGATCCCGGTGAGCGGGTCGGTGCGCGCCTGGATGCGCAGGGTCTCCTCGGCCTGCTTGCGTTCGGTGATGTCCTGCAGGGTTCCGGCCACGCGCGGCGAGGCGTGCTTGCCGGGCTCGACCTCGCCGATCATGCGGATCCAGAAATTGTGGCCGTCGCCGCGCAGGCCCTGCAGCTCCAGGTCGAAGCCGTCGCGCTGGGCGAGCGCGCGTTCCAGCGCGCTTTCCAGCCGGTGCCGGTCGCCGCTGCGCAGGCGTTCGAGCAGGTCGTCCATGGCATGGCGGCCGGCGCCCAGGCCGACGATGCGCAGCGCCTCGCCGGTCAGGTACAGGCGCTGGCGGCCGCGGTCCCATTCCCAGCCGCCGATGTGCGCCAGCGACTGGGCGCGGTCGAACAGGGTGCTGTCGCGCTTGAGTTCGGTGATGTCGCTGAACAGCACGAACACGTGGTCGGCTTCGTCGCGGCCGGAGGAAAACACCGGAACCGTGGTCGCCGACACCCATACCATGCGGTCGCTGGGCAGATGGTGCAGGCCGACGGTGGTGCTGGGCACGACCTGGCCGCTGCGCAGGGCGCGTTGCGGCGGCCATTTTTCTTCCGGCAGCAGGCGGCCGTGCTCGTCGACGATGATCCACTCGCGCGGGCGCGTGCGCAGGTCGCTGTCCAGGCTGGGGCCGAGGATGCGGTGCGCGGCCGGATTGGCCGAAAGCAGGTGGAAGTCGCGGTCGAACAGGATCACGCCCTTGTCGATCGACTCCATCAGCAGCCGGTAGCGCGACTCGGCCTGCCAGCGCCCGCTCAGGTCGCGGGCCACCGCGACGATGCACTTGCGGCCGGCGTGGACGAACCCGGCAGAATGCACCTCGACCGGGAAGCGGCTGCCGTCGCCGCGCATGTTGGTGACCTCGATGACGTAGGTCTCGCCGCGGTTGAGGGTCTCCCAGACCGGCTTGAGGTGGTCCGGCGGCAGGTCCGGGTTGAGGGTCTCGATCGGCTGGTCGATGATCTCCTCGCGCGGACGGTTGTAGGCGCGGATCCCGGCCTTGTTGAGGTCCAGCACGATGCCGGTCTCGCTGAGGACGCTGACCGGGTCGGGCACCGCGTCGAACAGGGCGTGGTAGCGCAGGCGCGCGGTCTCGCCCTCGGCCAGGGCCTGGCGCAGCGCATCGCGCGCCAGGCCCAGCAGTTCGCGCGAGGCGGCCGGCACCGCGGTCCCGGCCAGGGCGGCGTCCAGGGCGGCCAATACCGCCTCCGGCTCCGCGCCGGGCACGGATTCGGGGTCGGCCTGGCCGGTCGCGCTCATGCGGCCGCCAGTGCCCGCCCGACCTTGCTGCCGGTTTCGCGCCCCAGCCGCGCCGCCAGCCAGCGGCCGGTTTCGGCCAGCGCTTCCAGGTCGATGCCGGTGTCGATGCCCATGCCGTGCAGCATATACACCAGGTCCTCGCTGGCAACATTGCCGCTGGCACCGCGGGCGTAGGGGCAGCCGCCGGTGCCGGCCACCGCCGAGTCGGCCACCCGTACCCCCGCCTCGATGCAGGCGGCCACGTTGGCCAGGGCCTGGCCCCAGGTGTCATGGAAATGCACCGCCAGCGCGTCCATCGGCACCTTCGCTGGCCACCGCTAGCAGCATCTCCCGCGCCTTGTGCGCGGTGCCCACGCCGATGGTGTCGCCCAGCGATATCTCGTAGCAGCCCAGCGCGTGCAGACGCCGGGGCACGCGTACCACGTCGGCCAGCGGGACTTCGCGGGGTAGGGGCAGCCGAGCACGGTGGAGACGTAGCCGCGCACGCGCACGCCATCGGCCCGCGCCTGCGCCAGCACCGGCACGAAGCGATCGATGGATGCGTCGATCGAGGCGTTGACGTTCCTCAGGTTGAAGGCCTCGGAAGCGGCGGTGAACACTGCGACCTCCGTGGCACCGGACGCCAGCGCGCGCGCATAGCCCTGTTCGTTGGGCACCAGGACCGGGTAGGACACGCCGGGGCGGCGCCGGATGCCGGCCATCACCTGCGCCGCGTCGGCCAGCTGGGGCACCCATTTCGGGCTGACGAAGCTGGTCGCCTCGATGCTGCGCAGTCCGGTGGCCGAAAGCCGGTCGACCAGTTCGATCTTGTCGGCGGTGGCGACCATCGCCGATTCGTTCTGCAAGCCGTCGCGTGGGGCGACCTCGACGATGCGGACGAAATCGCTCATGCGGTTTCCGCCTCGATGGCGACGATGGCAAGCACCGCATCGGCCTCGACGAAATCGCCGGCGGCCACGCGCAGCTCGGAGACCACGCCCGCGCGCGCGGCGCGGACGGTCAGCTCCATCTTCATCGCTTCCATCACCAACAGTTCGGCGCCGACGGTCACGGCCTGGCCGGCCTGGGCCTTCACCAGCACCACGCGGCCGGGCATCGGCGCCAGTATCCGGCCGTCGCCGCCGCTTTCGTCGCCGCCTTCGCCGCGCTCGGCCGGCAACCAGCGCAACGGCAGTCGGCGATGGCCGTCGTGCAGCTCCAGCAGATCGCCATCGAAGAATGCGGACAACTGCCGGGCCTGGCCATCGATGCGCAGTTCGAGCATGCCCCCAGCCAGGCGGGCACCGGCGAGGGCGTGATGCCGGCCATCCACTTCGATGTTCCAGTCGCCGCCGTGGCCGCGGGCCGAGGCCTCGTGGACCGCGCCGCCGGCCTGCAGCCGGAGCCTGCGCGGCGCGCGTCCGCGCAGGCACCAGCCGTCAGCCAGTGCCCAGGGCGAGACCGGGTCGCCGCTGGCCGCCGCGAGGGCGGCTTCGCCGGCCTGCGCGCGCAGCAGCAGCGCGGCCGCGCCCGCGGCCAGCAGTGGGGCGGACACCGGGCGGTCGCCGGCCAGGAACTCGTCCAGGTGCCGGTCGAGGTAGCCGGTGTCGATCGTGCCTTCGACCACCGCCGGGTGCCGCGCCAGCGCTTCGAGGAAGGCCAGGTTGGTTTTCGTTCCGGCCACATGGCAGCGGGCCAGTGCCTCGCGCAGGCGGGCCAGCGCGCGCGGGCGGTCGGCATCGTGGACGATGAGCTTGGCGATCATCGGGTCGTAGTGCACGGTGACCGTGTCGCCGGCTTCCACCCCGGCATCGACCCGCACGTGGGCGTCGGCGGCCGGCAGTTCCAGCGCGCGCAGGGTGCCGGAAGCGGGCAGGAAGCCGGCGTCGGGATCCTCGGCGTACAGCCGGACCTCGATGGCATGGCCGCGTTGCGGCACCTGCTCCTGGGCCAGCGGCAGCGGCTGCCCGGCGGCCACCCGCAGTTGCCATTCCACTAGGTCCAGGCCGGTGACCCGCTCGGTGACCGGATGCTCGACCTGGAGCCGGGTATTGATCTCCATGAAGTAGAAATTGCCGTCGCCGTCGACGATGAACTCGACCGTGCCGGCGTTGACGTAGCCGATGGCACGGGCCGCCGCCACCGCGGCCTCGCCCATGGCCGTGCGCAGCGCCGGGGTGAGGAACGGCGAGGGCGATTCCTCCAGTACCTTCTGGTAGCGGCGCTGGGCCGAACATTCGCGCTCGTTGAGGTGGATGACCCGGCCGTGGGCGTCGCCGAATACCTGGATCTCGATGTGCCGCGGGGTGGAGACGTAGCGCTCCAGCAGCACCCGGTCGCGGCCGAAGGCATTGCGCGCCTCGCGCTGGCAGCTCTCCAGCGCCGGCACGAAGTCCTCCAGCCGGTGGACCACGCGCATGCCCTTGCCGCCGCCGCCGTGCGCGGCCTTGACCATCAGCGGGAAGCCCGTGCGCGCGGCCTCGCGCGAGAGCGTGGCCAGCGCCTGGTCCTCGCCGTTGTAGCCGGGCACCACCGGCACGCCGGCTTCGGCCATCAACTGCTTGGCCCCGGCCTTGCTGCCCATGCGTCGCATCGACTCGGCGCGCGGGCCGATGAACACCAATCCGGCGGCGGCCACGGCCTCGGCGAAATCGGCGTTCTCGGACAGGAAGCCGTAGCCGGGGTGGATCGCCTGCGCGCCGCTGCGCCGCGCCGCCTCGATCACCGCATCCCCGCGCAGGTAACTCTCGCCGGGCGCCGCCCCGCCGATGCAATGGGCCTCGTCGGCCAGGCGCACGTGCAGTGCACCGGCATCGGCCTCCGAGTACACCGCCACGCTGGCGATGCCGAGCCGGCGGCAGGTGCGGATGACCCGGCAGGCGATTTCGCCGCGGTTGGCGATCAGGATCTTGTCGAACATGCGTCTACGCCTCCGCCGCCCAGGCCGGCGCGCGCTTGTCCAGGAACGCGCCGAGTCCTTCCTGGCCTTCGGGCGATACCCGCAGGCGCGCGATCAACTCGGCGTTGGCCCGGTCGCAGGCAACCGGATCGGTCGCCGTGGCGGCCTGGCGCACCAGCGCCTTGGCCATGCCGGTGGCCAGCGGTGCGGCCCGGCACAGCAGGTCGACCTGGGCCTGCACGGCCGCGTCCAGCGCGTCGGCTGCCGCCACCTCATGCAGCAGTCCCAGGCGCAGGGCGGTATCGGCGTCGAAGGTGCCTGCGGTGGCGAACCACCGCCGCGCCTGGCGCGGGCCGATCGCCGCCACCACGTAGGGCGAGATCACCGCCGGCAACAGCCCCAGCCGGGTCTCGGTCAGGCCGAAGCGCGCGGCCGGGGTGCCGATGGCGATGTCGCAACAGGCCACCAGGCCCACGCCGCCGCCGAAGGCCGGGCCATGCACGCGGGCGACGGTCGGCCGCGGCAGGTCGTCCAGGGTTCGCATCAGCCGGGCCAGGGCCAGGGCGTCCTCGCGGTTCTCGGCCTCGCCGGCCGCGGCCATCCCGCGCATCCAGTGCAGGTCCGCGCCGGCGGAGAACGAGCCGCCTTCGCCCTCCAGCACCACCACCCGTACCGCAGGGTCGGCGCCGGCGGCCTGCAGTGCGCAGGTCAGCGCGGCGATCAGCGCCGGGTCGAAGGCGTTGTGCAACTGCGGCCGGTTCATGCGCAGGCGCAGCACGGGGCCTGCGCGTTCGATCAGCAGCGGTTCGGCCATGGGTGGCATCCGGACAATCCCAGCTGCGGATGATAGCCGCAGCCACCATGCCGGCCATGACGCGACGCGGCGCGACCGGGACGGCCGGGCAGGGGCAGGCGGGTGCGGCCGATGATAGAATTGAGAACGGTTCTTGATAACTGGATGCCTACGTGACGCTGTCCGATACGCCGCCGCGCACCCCCGTCCTCGTCGATGCGGTGGACGACCGCCATCCCGACGACCCCATCGCCCGCCGTCTGCGCGAGCTGGGCTTCGTCGCCGGTGAGCGGGTCGAGATCGTCGCCAAGGGGCCGATCGGTGCCGAACCGCTGCTGGTCCAGGTCGGCTATACCCGTTTCGCCCTGCGCCGTGCCGAGGCCGCGCGGGTGCGGGTGTTGCCGCTGGCGAAGGAGGCGGCGTGAGCGGGGTAGGCGTTGCACCGCCGTTGCGCCTGGCCCTGCTGGGCAGCCCGAACTGCGGCAAGACCGCGCTGTTCAACCAGCTCACCGGCAGCCGGCAGAAGGTCGCCAACTACGCCGGGGTGACCGTCGAGCGCAAGGAAGGCACGCTGCGTTCGCCGTCCGGGCGCAGCTACGCGGTGCTGGACTTGCCCGGCGCCTACAGCCTCAACCCGGCCAGCCTGGACGAGGCGGTTACCCGTGACCTGTGCCGCGGCTTCTATCCCGGCGAGCCCGCGCCCGACGTGCTGGTGTGCGTGGTCGATGCCACCAACCTGCGCCTGCACCTGCGCTTCGTGCTGGAAGTGCGGCAGATGGGCCGGCCGATGGTGGTGGCGTTGAACATGATCGACGCTGCGCAGCAGCGCGGCATCGCCATCGACCGCGAAGTACTGGAGCGCGAACTCGGCGTGCCGGTGGTGGAGACGGTGGCGGTGCGCCAGCACGGTGCGCAGGCGCTGGTGGAGCGCATCGACGCGCTGGCCGCGCACCTGCGCCCTCCGGCCACGATGCTGCCCGAGAGCGCCGGGGCGGACCTGGGGCCGGCGTTGCATGCCGAAACCCGGCGCCTGCTTGCGGCCACGGTCGATATGCCCGCGCGCACGGCGAAGATCGACGATGCGCTGGATCGCTGGCTGCTGCACCCGGTGCTGGGCCTGCTGACCCTGGCGGTGGTGATGTTCCTGATCTTCCAGGCGGTGTATGCCTGGGCCACGCCGGTCATGGACCTGATCGAGGCCGGCACCGCGGCGCTGGGCGCGTGGGTGGGCGAGCGCATGGGCGAAGGCCCGCTGGCCAGCCTGATGGTGGACGGGATCATCGCCGGCCTCGGCGGGGTGATCGTGTTCCTGCCGCAGATCCTGGTCCTGTTCGCCTTCATCCTGGCGCTGGAGGAATCCGGCTACCTGCCGCGGGCGGCGTTCCTGCTCGACCGGCTGATGGCCGGCGCCGGCCTGTCCGGGCGCTCGTTCATCCCGCTGCTGTCCAGCTTCGCCTGCGCGATCCCCGGGATCATGGCCACCCGCAGCATCCAGGATCCGCGCGACCGCCTGGCCACGATCCTGGTGGCGCCGCTGATGACCTGCTCGGCGCGGCTGCCGGTGTACACGTTGCTGATCGGCGCCTTCATCCCGGCGCGCCAGGTGTGGGGCGGGTTCAACCTGCAGGGCCTGGTCCTGTTCGGCCTGTACCTGGCCGGGATCCTCAGCGCGCTGGCGGTGTCCTGGGTGATGAAGAAGTGGCGCCGCGACCAGGGCGAGCATCCGCTGATGCTGGAGTTGCCGTCGTACCGCGTGCCCAACCCCCGCGACCTGCTGCTCGGCCTGTACGAGCGCGGCATGATCTTCCTCAGGCGGGTGGGCGGGATCATCTTCGCCCTGACCGTACTGCTGTGGGTGTTGCTCAGCTTCCCGGCGCCGCCGCCCGACGCGACCCTGCCGGCGATCGACTACAGCTTCGCCGGCCGCATCGGCCATGCGCTGGCGGTGGTGTTCGCGCCGCTGGGCTTCAACTGGCAGATCTGCATCGCCCTGATCCCCGGCCTGGCCGCGCGCGAGGTGGCGGTGTCCTCGCTGGCCACGGTCTACGCGCTGTCGGCGGCCGATGACGCGGCGGCCGCGCAGGCGCTGACCCCGTTGATCCAGGATGGCTGGTCGCTGGCCACCGGCCTGTCGTTGCTGGTGTGGTTCATCTACGCGCCGCAGTGCATCGCCACCTGGGCCGCGATCAAGCGCGAGACCGGCTCGTGGAAGACCATGGCCATCGCCGCCGGCTACCTGTTCGGGCTCGCCTACCTGGCTTCGCTGCTGACCTACCAGGTCGCAGTGCGGCTGGGGGCGGGCTAGGGCGTGGCGATGGACCCGGCGCTGCCGCTGTGGCTGCAGTACGCGGTGATCGGCGCGGTGGTCGTGCTGGCGCTGTGGATCTTCGCCAGGAAACAGCTGCCCGGAACCTTGCGCAAGGTGCGGCTGGCGCTGGCTGCACCGCTGGTGCGCGAGGGCCGGCCGGCGTGGATGCGCTCGCTGGCGCGGAAGATCGCGCCACCTTCCAGCGGCGGGCCGTCCTCGTGCGGCGGGTGCGACGGCTGCGGACCTGAACCCAAGCGTTGATGCCGGGGCGATGGGCCGGGCTACGGCCGGCACGCCGCTCCCCGCACGCACCGGGGATCACATCCGGAACACGCCGAATCGCGCCGGCTCGATCGGCGCATTGAGCGCCGCCGACACCCCCAGCCCCAGCACCCTGCGGGTATCGGCCGGGTCGATGATGCCGTCGTCCCACAGTCGCGCGGTGGCGTACCAGGGGCTGCCCTGGTGCTCGTACTGCTCGCGCACCGGCGCCTTGAACGCCTCTTCCTCGGCCGCGCTCCAGGCGCCGCCGCCGGCCTCGATCGCGTCGCGACGCACCGTGGCCAGCACGCTGGCGGCCTGCTCGCCGCCCATCACGCTGATCCGCGCGTTCGGCCACATCCACAGGAACCTTGCCCCGTAGGCCCTGCCGCACATGGCGTAGTTGCCGGCCCCGAAGCTGCCCCCGATCACCACGGTGAACTTGGGCACGCTCGAACACGCCACCGCAGTGACCATCTTGGCTCCGTCCTTGGCGATGCCGGCGTTCTCGTACTTGCGCCCGACCATGAAGCCGGTGATGTTCTGCAGGAACACCAGCGGGATCCCGCGCTGGTTGCACAGCTCGATGAAATGCGCACCCTTGAGCGCGCTCTCGGAGAACAGGATGCCGTTGTTGGCGACGATCCCGACCGGGTAACCGTGCAGGTGGGCGAAGCCGGTCACCAGGGTCTTGCCGTAGCGCGCCTTGAACTCCTCGAACTCGCTGCCGTCCACCAGCCGCGCGATCACCTCGCGGATGTCGAACGGGCGGCGGGTGTCGGCCGGGACGATGCCGTACAGCTCGTCGGCCGGATACAGCGGCTCGCGCGGCTCGCGCAAGGCCACGGCCACGGTCTTCTTCCGGTTGAGGTGGCCGACGATGCCGCGCGCGATCTGCAGCGCATGGGCGTCGTCCTCGGCGTAGTGATCGGCCACCCCGGATACCGCGGTGTGCACCTCCGCGCCGCCCAGCGCCTCGGCGTCGACCACCTCGCCGGTGGCCGCCTTCACCAGCGGCGGGCCGCCGAGGAAGATCGTGCCCTGCTCGCGCACGATCACCGACTCGTCGCACATCGCCGGCACGTAGGCGCCGCCGGCGGTGCAGCTGCCCATCACCACCGCCACCTGCGGGATGTTCTCCGCGCTCAGCCGGGCCTGGTTGTAGAAGATCCGGCCGAAGTGCTCGCGGTCCGGGAACACCTCGTCCTGCAGCGGCAGGAACGCGCCGCCGGAATCGACCAGGTAGAGGCAGGGCAGCCGGTTCTCCTGCGCGACCTGCTGCGCA
>AATO01000154.1_pt1 | contig 9526 bp, 9 predicted proteins | sample 270628 | NCBI WGS metagenome assembly AATO01 (sample SAMN02954268, study PRJNA17657) | bioreactor sludge metagenome | biome: terrestrial; feature: bioreactor; material: sludge; isolation source: Enhanced Biological Phosphorus Removal (EBPR) bioreactor sludge | place: USA: Madison, Wisconsin | reverse complement strand
CGGCACGTCGTCACGGGCAGGCTCAACAAGCAGATCGCGCCCGACCTGGGTATCAGCGAGCGGACGGTAAAGCTCCATCGCACGGCCATTACGACCAAACTCCAGGCGCACTCCGTGGCCGAACTCACACGACTCGCGCAGGCCTCAGGTTTGTTCGAAGGGACCCCGTCCGACCTGCCCTAAAGGGAAGTGTTCAACCAGCCACGATGGCGGTAAGCTGCCAAGACCCGTAGGGCATCGCGGCGAGGCTGCTGTTCGGTCTTGTGAGCAATGACATAGGCACTAGAGATCGTTTTGACGTTCGTGAATCAATCACAGGGGGATTCCATATGAAAATCTCAGGTCGTATCCTGCGAGCGCTGGGCTTGGCGCTTGTGGCAATGGTCATGGCATCGGGGGCCGCGCTGGCACAGGCGCCGGGCAAGAGGCCCAACATCCTGTTCATCATGGGCGACGACATAGGCTGGATGCAGCCGAGCATCTATCATCAAGGACTGATGGTTGGCGAGACGCCCAACATCGACCGCATCGGGCAAGAGGGTGCGAAGTTCATGACCTACTACGCCGAGCAAAGCTGCACCGCCGGGCGCACTGCCTTCTTCACCGGCATGACGCCGCTGCGCGCCGGCATGATCCCACCGCAATTGCCCGGCAGCCCGTCCTTCCTGCAGCCCGGCACGCCTTCGCTGGCCAAGTTCCTGCTCGATCTCGGCTACACCACCGGCGAGTTCGGCAAGAACCATCTCGGCGACCACTCGGCGGCGCTGCCCACGGCGCATGGCTTCCAGGAATTCTGGGGTTACCTCTATCACCTGGACGCGATGCAGGGCGTAAGCTTCCCCGACATCAACAGCTCGCCGACGGTGCAGGCCATTGTCCCGCCGTGCAAGAACACGCCGGTGCGCGGCCTCGCCGAGGTGCCGGGTGCGGTGGATCCGAAGACCACGCTGTGCATGACGCCGCCGCGGCCGGTGCTCGCCTGCACGTCATCCGACGGCACCGAGAAGAACCAGACCTGCAAGGACGAGGGGCCGCTGACGCTAAAGCGCTCCGAGACCGTGGATGAGGAAATCTCGGCCAAGGTGATCGACTTCCTCGACCGCAACGACCCGAAGAAGACCAACAAGCCGTTCTTCGTCTGGTACAACCCGGCGCGCATGCACATCACGACCATGCTGTCGGACAAGTACATGGCCATGGTCGGCACCAAGGGTGGCAAGGACTGGGGCACCAACGAAGCCGCCATGAAGCAGATGGACGACAACATCGGCTATGTGCTGAAGAAACTGGAGGACATGGGCCAGCTCGACAACACCATCGTCGTCTTCACCACCGACAATGGCGCCGAAGTGATCACCTACCCCGACGGCGGCAACACGCCGTTCAAGGGTGGCAAGCTCACCACCTGGGAAGGCGGCATGCGCGCTCCGGCGGTGATCCGCTGGCCAGGTCACATCAAGCCAGGCACCGTCCTCAACGACATCTTCGCGTCGTACGACTGGATGCCGACCTTCGTCGAGATCGCCGGCGGAGCTAAGGGCAACGACCTCAACAAGCAGATCATGGCGGGCAAGTATCCCGGCATCGTCAAGACCAAACTCAACGGTGTGAACCAGCTTGACTACCTGACCGGAAAATCGGCGACATCGGCACGCGATGCGTTCTTCTACTACGGTGGCCCGGTGCCGTCGGCAGTGCGCTACAAGAACTGGAAGATCTACTTCGCGATGGCGTCCGAGGCCAACACCGGTGGCCTGATGGGGGTACATACCTTCCATTGGCCTTTGGTCGCCAACATCCGGCGCGATCCGTTCGAGGGGTCCGTCGGTTTCGAACCGAAAACCCTCCTCGGCCAGGGTGGCGCACTTGGCGGACCCGTTACCGCCTACATCTACGACTGGAACATCATTCCCATCGGCCAGGCGCTTTGGCTGCAGGAACTTGAGTCCTACGGCCCGTACCCGGCGCTGCAGTCCCCGGCCTCCTACAGCCTGGCGCAGGTCCTCGTGGAGGTCAAGCAACAAATGGCGAGGGCTCGCGCCAAAGGAGACTAGGACGTAGGGATTCAGATAGCCTGGTAAGGCGTTTGTGATACTGCCAAGCGGGCGGCTCGAAAGGGCCGTCCGTTTCCATTCAATAACGGATAGTCAACCATTGACGAAGGAACTGGAATCATGAAGACCATGTACTCTGTTTCAACGCTTGCCCGCACCTTTGCGCTGAGCGTGCTGCTGACGCTGGGTCTGGCAGCGCAAGCGCAGACCGACCCGCTACCTTCCTGGAACGAGGGTGCGGCCAAGAAGGCCATCGTCGAGTTCGTCCAGGTGACGACCACGCCAGGCAGTACGAAGTTCGTGCCGCCCGCCGAGCGCATCGCCACCTTCGACCAGGACGGCACGCTGTGGGTCGAACACCCGATATATTCGCAGGTGATGTACATCCTTGAAAGCGTTCCGGCGCTGGTCAAGGCCAAGCCCGAACTGGCCAAGGTCGCCCCGTTCTCGACGGTGCTGGAGATCCTGAAGGGCGATCGTGCGGCGATGGCCAAGCTGACCCTGCCCGACCTCGAAAAGCTGGCTGCCGCAACGCTGACCGGCATGCCGGTCCAGACCTTCGAGGCGGAAGCGAGGAAGTGGCTCGCCGAAGCGAAGGATCCGCGCTGGAAGAAGCCTTATACCGAACTCACCTACCTGCCGATGCAGGAAGTGCTGAAGTACCTGCGCGCCAGCGGCTACAAGACCTATATCGTCACCGGCGGTGGCCAGGATTTCGTGCGTACGTACGCTGAAGCAGTTTATGGCATCCCGCCCGAGCAGGTGATCGGCACCGCCGGCGGCACCACTTACGGTTACGCCAAGGACGGCAAGCCCTTCCTGACCAAGGAACCGAAGCTGGTGCTCAACGATAACAACGCCGGCAAGCCCGAAGCGATCCACTTGATGATCGGTCGGCGCCCGGTGATGGCCGTCGGCAACTCGACGGGCGACCAGCAGATGCTCGAATACACCCACGCCGGCGACGGCGCACGGCTTTCGATGCTGGTGCTGCACGACGACGCCAAGCGCGAATACGCTTACGGCCCGGCGCAGGGCTTGCCCGCCACCAAGGTCGGCACCTTCACGCAGGCGCTCTACGACGAGGCAAAGAAACAGGGCTGGACGGTCATCAGCATGAAGAACGACTGGAAGAAGATCTTCGCCTTCGAGTGATGCAAGCGCACCGCCCGATTCAGTAACGGCACAACTCCTGGGAGCAAGGAAATGATCCTGCAACGATTCGTCCTCGTGATCACCGCCGCAATCGGGCTGGTGCTGGCTGCGGCCGTACCTGCCTTCGCGCAGGCGCCGGCAAGGAAACCCAACATCCTGGTCATCTGGGGCGACGACATTGGCATCTCGAACGTCAGCGCCTACAACCTGGGCGTAATGGGTTACCAGACGCCGAACATCGACCGCATCGCCCGGGAAGGCGCGATCTTCACCGACGCCTACGCGCAGCAGAGCTGCACCGCCGGGCGCGCGTCGTTCATTCTCGGCCAGCATCCGTTCCGTACCGGCCTGCTGACCATCGGCATGCCCGGCTCGCCGCAGGGCATCCCGACCTGGGCGCCGACCATCGCCGACCTGCTCAAACAGCAGGGATATGTCGCCGGCCAGTTCGGCAAGAACCATCTCGGCGATCAGGACTCTCATCTGCCCACGGTGCACGGCTTCGACGAATTCCTCGGCAACCTCTACCACCTGAACGCCGAGGAAGAACCCGAGACCTACTACTACCCGAAGGACCCTGCCTTCCGCAAGAAATTCGGCCCGCGCGGCGTGCTGCACACCTGGAGCGACGGCAAGGGCGGGCAGAAGATCGAGGACACCGGCGCGCTGACCAAACAGCGCATGGAAACTGTCGACGAAGAAATCTTCGCCGCCGAGCAGAAGTTCGTCGCCGACGCGGCGAGAAAGGGCAAGCCCTTCTTCGTGTGGTTCAACACCACGCGCATGCATGTGTGGACGCGCCTGAAGAAGTCCGCCGAGGGCCGCACCGGCATCGGCATCTACCCTGACGGCATGGTGGAGCACGACGACATGGTCGGCGCGGTATTGAAGCAGATCGACGACCTGGGGCTGACCGACAACACCATCGTCGTCTACGGCACCGACAACGGTGCCGAGACCGGCACCTGGCCCGATGGAGGCACGACGCCGTTCCACGGCGAGAAGGGCACCACCTGGGAGGGAGGCTTCCGTGTGCCGATGCTCGTGCGCTGGCCGGGAACGATCAAGCCGGGAACAATCGTCAACGACATCTTCTCGCAGGAAGACTGGCTGCCGACCTTCCTGGCGGCAGCGGGCGTACCGGACATCGTCGACAAGGTCAAGCAGGGATACACCGCCAACGGCAAGACCTGGAAGGCGCACCTCGACGGCTACAACTTCCTGCCCTACTTCCGGGGCGAGACCAGGAAGGGCCCGCGCGAGGAGATCTTCTATTTTGGCCAGGGCGGTGAGTTGAATGCCGTTCGCTGGAACGACTGGAAGGTGCACTTCGCGGTCACCAACGGCAACATCGCCACGGCGGTGCGCGACGTGCCTGGCTGGCCGGTGATCGTCAATCTGCGCGCCGACCCCTACGAGAAAGCGCCGCATGAATCGGGGCTGTACCTGCGCTGGTACGCGGACAACATCTGGCTGTTCGTGCCGGTGCAGCAGAAACTCGGCGCGTTCCTGAAGACCCTGCCCGAGTATCCGTTCCAGCAGGGCAGCAGCCTCAACGCCGCGGGAATCAACTACGACTCGCTGAAGGCGATGCAGGCGATGAAGCGCCTGAAGGAGCTTGAGACCCTGGCGCCGCCGCACAACTAGACGAGGATGAATACCGTGGAACTGAGCCTCTATCATTGGCTGATCATCGCCGCGTTCATCGGCGTCGTGATCTGGGCCTTCGGTCGCAAGCGCAAGGCGCGCTTCGAGGAAGACGCACGTATTCCTTTCGAAGACGGCAAGGATTGAGCCGGGAGCGAAGCGATGGAAGCGCTGCTCGGATTTGATCTCGATCTCTGGGATTACCTGACCTTCCTGACCCTGGCGATGTGTGTCGTCGCCTTGATCATGAGCTGGCTCTTCCTGGCGGGCCTGCCGGGACGCATCGCCATCGCACGCAAGCATCCGGAAGCCGAGGCGGTCAAGTACCTCGGCTATGCCGGCCTGCTGCCGACCGTCTACCCCTGGATGCAGGCCCTGATCTGGGCCTTCAAGCCGACCGACATCGTCGATATCCGGCGTTTCCCGCGTGAAGAGGCCATCGAAACGGACAGGGAGATTGCCCGTTTGCGCGGCCTGCCTTCAACGATGCACGCGGCTGTAGTGGAGTCCTCGGCAGCGTCCGAAGCGGACCAGCAGGCCATGCGAGCAGGGAGGACCGCGACCGATGTTGAAAAGGGCAAGCCATGATCGCCGGACTTGTCATGGTCTTTGGCTATGCCCTCATCGTCTGGGCGGTTTTTGTCAAGTTCAAGTGGCTCAAGTTCACTATTCCCTGGGGTGTCATTTCCGCCTTTGTCGGGGTGCACCTGCTGATCATCTTCCTGATCGGCCTGCGCTTCATGACCCCGCTGGCCACCGAAGCCAAGGTCATCCAGCACACCATCCAGCTCACCCCCCGCCTGCCGCAGCCGACGCTGCTGATGGCCGTGCTGGTCGAGCCCAATGTGCCGGTCAGGAAGGGTCAGCCGCTGTTTCAGTTCGACCGCCGGATGTTCGAGTACCAGGTCAGGCAGTTGGAAGCCCAACTCGCCAAGGCGAAGCAGAACGTGCTGGTGATGAAGGCCGATACCGGCATCGCGGCACAGAAGGTGATCAAGCTCAAGAGCCATCTGGAGTTCGCCAGGTACCAGCAGGCGCTGTCGGCGAAGCTGGCCAAGCAGGGTGCCGGACCGGAAGAAGACGCTCAGAAATGGGCCGCGCAGGTGGCGGCAGATGTCGCCGCGATCAAGGAGGCGCAGGCCGAAGAGCAACGCGCCATCCTGAATTACACCTCCGAGATCAACGGCGTCAACACCAGCGTGGCTGCCGTTCAGGCCGAACTCGACCAGGCGCGCTTTTACCTTGACAACACCTTGATGGTCGCCCCCGAAGACGGCTACCTCATCAACCTGCAGGCGCGCCCCGGCATGGTGGCTGGCGATGTGCGCATCGGCGCCGTCGCCTCCTTCGTCTGCGACGCCGACCGCTATCTGCTGGCGAACTTCTTCCAGGAAAACCTGAAATACGTGAAGCCTGGAAATGAAGTGGAAGCGGCGATCGACCTCTACCCGGGACAGATCTTCAAGGGCAAGGTGCTGGCGATCTGGCAGGGCAGTGGCGCCGGGCAAATGCTGCCGAGCGGCGTGCTGCCGAACTTCCAGGCCGTACCGACCGATCGCCCGCAGGGTCAGTTCGCGGTGGCGATCAGGCTCGATGACCCGGATCAGGCGAAGTTCCCGATCGGCACCCAGGGGCGGGCGGCCATCTATGCCAATCCCGATAGCTGGTTCGTCCCCTTGCGCAAGATCATGCTGCGCGCCTACTCGTGGTTCAACTGGATTTATCCGTTCTCGGGCTGATGCGCACCTCAATTCTCGCGGCTGCGGCTGCGGCATTGCTCAGCGGCTGCGCGCTGGCCCCCGCGCCCTCGCATGACGAGGTCGTCAGCCGCGCACTGCCCGTGGACACCCGCATCCCGCCGGCCTGGAAAGCAGCGCCGGAGAGCGGCCCGGTGATCAACGACTGGCTGAAGTCGCTGAATGACCCGCAGCTCAGCGCGATCGTGGCCGAGGCGATCGCCAACAACCCTGACCTGCGCGTCGTGGCAGAGAGCGTCCGGGTGGCGCAGGAAACGGTGCTGGTGGTCGGCGCGCAACTACTGCCGCAGGTCGGGGTCGGGCTCGGCGAACGCGTCCTCCATGACCAGGACCACAGCGGCCATACCGACTCCGCCAGGGCGCTGGCCAGCGTTTCCTGGGAACTCGACGTCTGGGGCAGGCTGCGCGCGCAGCGCGCCTCTGCCGAGGCCGCCTACGAGGCGACCGCGCTCGACTACGAATGGGCGCGTCAGTCCCTCGCGGCCACGGTGGCGAAGACCTGGTACCTGGCGACCGAGACACGGCAGTTGCTCGCGCTTGCCGAGCAGGCGGTCACCGTCTACAGCGAATTGCTCAGGCTGGTCAAGGCGCGGCGTGCCGCCGGCAAGGACACCGATCTCAACGTGGTCGACATGCAGGCCAATGTCGATTCCGCGCTCGCCTCGGTCGAGGCCGCGCGGCAGTCGTATGGTGACGTCCGGCGTAGCCTCGAAGTGCTGCTGGGGCGTTACCCGGCCACCGAGATCGAGGCCGCCATCAGCTACGCGCCCGACCCGCCGCCGATCACGACCGGCATCCCCGCTTCCTTGCTGCAGCGCCGACCTGACCTGATCGCGACGGAGCGGCTGGTGCTGGCCGCCTTTCGCAAGACCGAGGCGGCCGAGCTGGCGCTGCTGCCCGACTTCTCGATCGCGCTTGCGGGCGGGCGCCTGGCCGACCCCCTGCTGACCTTGCTGCGCTTGAATCCGTGGCTGGTGACGGCGGCCATCGGCGCGGCCATCCCGATCTACGAAGGCGGCGCCCTCGAGGCGCAGGTCCGGATTGCCACGGCCCAGCAGGCACAGGCCGTCGCCCGCTATGGCAGCGTGGTACTGACGGCATTCCGCGAGGTGGAGACCGCACTCGCCAACGAGCCCTTGCTGGCCAGACGCGCGGTGCTCGATGAAAGCTCGCTGAGCAACCGGACCGGCGCCGTGCGCATCGCCACCCAGCAGTACCTGGCTGGCGCCAAGGATCTGTTGTGGGTCGCGAACCTGCAGACGAACCAGATCCGATCCGAAGGGGATCTGATCAAGCTGCGCGCGCTCCGTCACATCAACCGCATCGCCCTGCTGCTGGCGCTGGGTGGCACCTACGACAGCGCGTCGGCGACGAATGTGGGAACGCTCGACTGAGATCCTGATTCTGAATCTGCCTGGCACGCGTGTTCGCAGAACGGACAGGACATCGGCTCACATGGTCTATAATTAAAGCTCATATGATCCTTCAAGGAGTGTGATCATGGCGAAGGCGACGCCTGGGCGCGGTCAAATCGGCAAGCCGGATATCCAGGCGGCGGCCGAATCGCCTGCCAGGTCCGCATCTCGGGTCGAGCAGGTGCGAACAGAATATGTCGTTTCGGCGGGTCGTCCGGCGGCTTCGCTCGCCGCCCAGGGCGCCGCGGGTGCATGGGTGCTTTATCGCAACCAGTTCCTGAGCAGTTCGGCTCAGACTCAGATCAGCGAGATTCGCAAGGGGGCGTCGGCCAGCAACCTGATCGGCATGGCAGAGGCGCTGCGTGTACCACGCGAACGGATTTATCAACTGATCGGCCTCTCGGCCTCGACAGCCAAGCGCAAGCTGGCCCGCAACGAAACGCTGGACCCGCCGATGACCGAACGCCTCAACCGCATTGGCGCCATCGAGAAACTGGCCGAGGATACTTTCGGCGACCCGGTCATGGCCAGTGCATGGTTGCAGACCAGCAATCTGGGACTGGGCAACGTGGCGCCACTGTCACTGCTCGATACCGAAATCGGTTGCCGCGAAGTGTCGCGGATTTTGAATGCCATCGCCTACGGCGGCGCGGCCTGATGCGCGTCTGGCGCATCGCCAAGGCGAGGCATGCCCTCGACCGTAGCGGTGCTGGCGGACTGGTCGATGGCGGACGTTGGCACGCGCAGGGCACGCCGGTGATCTACGCTGGCGTGAGCGTCGAAATCTGTGCAATGGAAAAGCTCGCTCATGCGGGCACTTTCCTGCCGGTCGATCTGTTGTTGGTCTCACTGACGTTGCCGGACGATGCCACGCTCTACGAAACGGCCGATATCGAGGCGCTGGCCGGCTGGGAGGCGACGCCGCCCGGTCCAGCGTCCGTCGATTTCGGTACGGATTTCTTGCGATCAGCGCGGGCGCTCGGGCTGATCGTCCCGTCGGTCATCGTGCCGGAGGCGCGCAACCTGATCCTGAACCCCTTGCATCCCCGGTTTGCCGAAGTTCAACTCGCGGTGGAGCGGCCTTTCTTTTTTTGACCAACGGCTACGGCCGCTCGCTTCTTGACTGCGGACCGGCAAACGCCTGTGATACGTCGTCCCAACCGCGGCGCCGGCTGTATAGCGCCTCCAATGGGCTCACCGGCTGTGAAGAGCGAGAATGAGAAGCTGGCCATGATGGCGTTGAGACGCGCGGCGACCGAACGCAGGTCGTCGCTGATCGCGGTGGTGACCTCGACCTTGTTGCTCGATTCGCCCAATGTCCGGAACAGCGTATCGAGCGTCTGCTGCAGGAGCCTTCGACGTCAGCGAAATCCTCATGCGTACCGCAGCCAGGACGACCCGAGATGCGACGGTCATGGCACTGAGCTGCCCTCACTCGCTGCACGACCCATCGCCTTCTTGCGGGCAGATGGCGCAGCGCCTTACCAGCGCGGCAAGC
>AATO01000150.1_pt1 | contig 10113 bp, 10 predicted proteins | sample 270628 | NCBI WGS metagenome assembly AATO01 (sample SAMN02954268, study PRJNA17657) | bioreactor sludge metagenome | biome: terrestrial; feature: bioreactor; material: sludge; isolation source: Enhanced Biological Phosphorus Removal (EBPR) bioreactor sludge | place: USA: Madison, Wisconsin | reverse complement strand
GAGGCTCGATCATCTGCCTCTCGTGCAGTGTGTGCCGTCGGCGCCCGAGCTCAAACCCGGCCAACGAATCCGCCTGCGCATCGAGTCGATCGATTATCTGACACTCGAACTCGCTTGCCGTTATGTGGAGACCCTCGCCGTGGCGGGAAGCCCGGCAATAGCCGCTGACGACGAAGTTCTGGAGGCAGTCGATTGAAGTGAATGCCGGCGCGCGCAAAGGGTCGCCACACGTTCCCGACGGTCGCAGCCTGTGGCTGGCGCTCGGCGTTTCGCTGTTGCTGCACGTCGTCGTGCTGTCGTTGCACTTCACGTTCCCGGATGCCGCGCGCGCTTTCCAGGATCGTGCGCTCGACATCATACTGGTCAATAGCCGCTCGGCCCGCAAGCCCTCCGAGGCGCAGGCCCTGGCACAGGCCAATCTCGACGGTGGTGGCAACAGCGAAGAGAAGCGCCGTGCGAAGACGCCGCTGCCACCCGCACCGAAACATCAGGACGGTGACGACCTCGACCACTCGCAGAAGCGAATCCAGGAGCTTGAGGCCCATCAGCAGCGACTGGCGGCGCAGACCCGCAGCCGTACCACCGTCGCCCCGGCAGCGGACAAGCAGGTCCAGCCCGAACCCACGCCCAGCGTCAGCGGTCGTGATCTGGCGCATAGCGCTCTGGCGATGGCCCGCCTCGAAGGCGAGATCGCCAAGGAAGTCGACGACTACAACCAGAGACCGCGCAAGAAGTTCATCGGCACACGTGCCGATGAATACCGCTTTGCGCAGTACAACGAAGAGTGGCGGCTCAAGGTCGAACGCGTCGGCACTCTCAATTACCCGGAAGCGGCGCGCGGCAAGCTGTACGGTAGCCTGATCCTGACGGTTTCCATCCGCAGCGACGGCACGGTGGCCTCGGTCGAGATCAATCGGTCGTCAGGGCACAAGGTTCTCGACGACGCCGCTCGCCGCATCGTCGCCATGGCGGCTCCCTTTGCCGCTTTCCCGCCAGCCATCCGCCATGATACCGACGTCCTGGTGATCACCCGCAGCTGGAATTTCACCCAACGCGACAGTCTCGAGACGAAGGCGCGCTGAAGCGACGATGAGCGACCGCTACTGCGTCTTTGGCAACCCGGTGGACCACAGCAAGTCGCCGGCGATCCACGCCGCCTTCGCTGCCCAATGTCGGCAGGACCTCAGCTACGAGGCGATCCTCGCGCCTCTCGACGGGTTCGCCGAAAGCATGCGCGCCTTCGCGGCTGCCGGCGGTTGCGGGGCCAACGTCACGGTCCCGTTCAAGGAACAGGCCTGCCGCCTGGCAACACGGCTTGCGGCGCGTGCCGAACTTGCCGGTGCCGTCAATACGCTGGTCTTCAATGGCCCCGATATCCTGGGCGACAACACCGACGGTGCCGGCCTGCTGCGTGACCTAAGCACGAACCTGGCCTGTCGGGTCGCCGGACAGCGCGTGCTGTTGCTCGGCGCGGGCGGCGCCGCGCGCGGCGTCATCGGGCCCTTGCTCGACGCTCGCCCGGCGGAACTGGTGATCGCCAACCGCACCGCCGGGCGAGCCCGGGAGCTGGCGCAACGCTTTGCCGGACATGCGCGGCTGCTCGGCTGCGGTTACCCCGAAGTCGCCGGCCTGTCCTTCGACCTCGTGATCAACGCGACCTCGGCGAGTCTCACCGGCGAGTTGCCGCCATTGCCGGGGGGAGTCTTTGCCTCCGGCAGCCTGGCCTACGACATGATGTATGGTCAGGGGCCGACACCGTTTCTCGTCTTCGCCGGCAGTCACGGAGCGGCCTGTCTGGCGGATGGCCTCGGGATGCTGGTCGAGCAGGCGGCCGAGGCCTTCCAGGTCTGGCGCGGTGTCCGCCCCGAAACGGCGCCGGTACTGGCTATGCTGCGCGTTGCCCTGGCGCGATGAGCCAGCTTGCCCGGTGGCTGAAGCGGCTGCTCCTTGGCTTCGTCGCACTGCTGCTGCTTTATCAGTTGTGGTTGTTTGGCTGGGTTCTCTGGTGGAACTGGGTCGATCCGGACAACACCCGCTTCATGACCATCCGCCTCGAAGAACTGCGGGTCAAGGACCCACAGGCGCAACTGAAGAAGCAATGGGCAGGCTACGACAGGATTTCGGCGAACCTGAAGCACGCGCTGATCGCTGCCGAGGACGCCAAGTTCGTCGATCACGAAGGCTTCGACTGGGAAGGTATCCAGAATGCGATCGAGAAGAACCAGAAGAAGGGGCGCATCGTCGCCGGCGGCTCGACGATCTCGCAGCAGCTCGCCAAGAACCTCTTCCTGACGCCGGCGAAGACACCCTGGCGCAAGGCGGAGGAAGCTGTCATCACGCTGATGCTGGAAACGGTCTGGAGCAAGCAGCGCATTTTCGAGGTCTACCTGAACGTCATCGAGTGGGGCAACGGCGTCTTCGGCGCCGAGGCGGCCGCCCGCCACTACTACGGTGTTTCGGCCGCGCAACTGTCGCGCGAACAGGCCGCGCGGCTGGCCGGGATGGTCCCCAGTCCGCGCTTCTACGACCGCAACCGCAACGCGCCGGGGCTGGCCAGAAAGACGGCAATCATCCTCGCCCGCATGCCGTCGGCCGACGTTCCCTGACTGCCTGCGCTACACTCGCGATCTGGCCGACATCTCGCGCCCGCGCGTGCGGGCAGCAAAACCAAGGAGTCACCCCATGAAGCTTCGCACCGTATTTCTGTTGCTCATCCTCGGCGCCATCGCGGCCTTTTCGGCGCTCAACTGGAGCCACTTCATTGCTCCGACGACACTGTCACTGGGCTTGACCGAGATCCAGGCGCCGCTTGGGGTGATCATGCTCGGCGTCGTCGCCTTCCTCACCGCTTTCTTTCTGGTCTTCGTCGTTTATGTGCAAGCGTCGGCGCTGTTTGATTCTCGCCGGCATGCTCAGGAGCTGCAGCTCAACCGCGAACTGGCCGACAAGGCGGAAGCCTCACGCTTCACCGAACTGCGCAGTTTCCTCGAGGCAGAACTGCAGAAGCTGGCCGGCGTTCGCAGCGGTGGCTCACCGATCGCGGCGGATCCGGCGATCCTGGCCAGGCTCGATCGGCTGGAGAAGGAGCTGCTGACCGCTGTCGAACAGTCCGGGAACAGCCTGGCCGCCTACCTGGGCGAGATCGAGGATCGGCTCGAACGGAATGCCAGGGCTCTGCCGCCTCGGCAGTAAGAAAAAAAGCCCGCGCGTGGCGGGCTTCCGTGGCAGGGTGGTGCTGGATCAGCGATCGCCATAAGTCCGGCGGCTGCCACTGGCGACGCCGCCGTGGCTGCCTTTGGCTGCCTCGTGATACGGCGCGCGGCCAGCGCCGTCGCGCTTGGGGGCGGATGGTTTGCTGAAGCGGTTGTCCGTTCGCCCCGCCGGCTGGCCGAGGCCGCGGTTGTCGCCACCCTTCCACGCGGGCTTGCCGGCCGGGCGAGGCTTGACGGCGGTCGGCCGGCGAGTCGGCTCATGACCCAGCACGACTTCGACCGGAATCGGCTGCTTGGTGAAGCGCTCGATCTTCCTGACGTTGAAGTGCTCGGCGTGATGGACGAGGGAAATGGCCAGGCCGTTGCGGCCGGCACGGCCGGTGCGACCGATACGATGTACGTAGTCTTCGGCAAACTTCGGGAGATCGTAGTTGAACACGTGGGTGATCGTCGGCACGTCGATGCCGCGCGCGGCGACATCGGTGGCTACCAGGATGCGTACCTGACCGCGCCGCATCGCGGCCAGCGTACGATTGCGTGCTCCCTGATGCATGTCGCCGTGCAGTGCTGCGGCGTTCAGACCGGCGACGTTGAGGCGGTCGCTGACGGTGTCGGCGTCACGCTTGGTGGCGGTGAATACCAGCGCCTGATCGATCGTCGCATCGCGCAGCAGGTGGTCGAGGAGGCGGTTCTTGTGCGCCAGATCATCGACGAAATGCATCCGCTGCTCAATGTTGTCATGCCGGGCTGAAGTGGCGTCGACCTGGATGCGCAGCGCCGCCCGCGTCATCCGCTGGGCCAACTCGCCGACGGTGCCATCGAGCGTGGCCGAAAACAGCATCGTCTGGCGCGAGCCGGGTGTCGCCGCAACGATTCTCTCGATGTCTTCGATGAAGCCCATATCGAGCATGCGGTCGGCTTCGTCAAGGACGAGGATCTGCAGTTGCGAGAAATCGATCTTGCCCGAGCTCATGTGGTCGATCAGACGGCCCGGCGTGGCGACCAGGATTTCCGGGTTGCGGCCGAGAAGTTCCATCTGCTTGGGGTAAGGCATGCCGCCGAGGATGGCCACCGCTTTGACGTGATGAAGTTGGCGGCCATACTTCTCGGTGGCGGCAGTCACCTGCAGCGCCAGTTCGCGCGTCGGCGTCAGCACCAGCATCCGTGGCTGCGCCGCCTGGAAGCGTTGGCGATCGTGGCCGCGCGGGCGGGCCGAGCCGCGCTCGCTCGGCCGCGGGGCAGCCGCCGGGCGCTCCTGCAAGGCGAAGCGATGCAGTGCCGGCAGCATGAAGGCCGCGGTCTTGCCGGAACCCGTCTGCGAGGAGACCATCAGGTCGCGGCCCTCGATGGCCGGAGGAATGGCTTGTTGCTGCACCGGGGTCGGTTCGCTATAGCCGGAATCGGTCAGTGCTTTGAGGATGGCCGGGTGGAGGCCGATTTCTGCAAAATTCATGCTTGTCTTTCGTATGGATGTGCGACGCGCTGCCGTCACGGCATGCCACGCTGCAAGGGGAAAAACGCAACGCCAACCAACGAAGAAGCTGAGAGAGGCTCTAATCGACTCAGAGAGTTCAGCACCCATCAGCACGGAAGCTTTGTGCCAGGGCGGTGCTGAATGAATCGACACCAGGAGGCAGGAGGGCTTGAGAGTTACGGCCAGGTTCGCGATGCTCGTTGCACTGCGCAGGCGGGCTGCTTGGTGCGGCGCGCATTATAGCACCGGCTTGACGTTCGTCCAGCTTTCTTTGTCGGGCTCGGGCAGGTGTGCCAGGCGTGGCGAGAAGACCTCGCAGACCAGCACCGACTGGCCGGCAAGTGCGAAGCGCGAGCGGCGTGCCCAGAGAGTCGCCGGACTCTGCTCCGCCAGTTGCAGCGCCGCCCATGCGGCTGTGAACAACGCATGGCGACGATCGAGTCGATGGAAGGCCATCGGTCCACGCGTGAAGCCGGCATGCGCGAAAAGCAGCGCGCCGAGCGAACGCTCTCCCAGGCGTGACAGCCAGACGGTCAGCGGGCCGCGCGGTCGCCGGGGCAGGACCGTGTGCGCGAAGACGACGATCTGCTCGTTGCAGGACAGCGCCACTTCGCGCACCCAGGCATGCACGCCGGGATCGAGGCCGAGCAAGCGCGCTTCGTCGGCTGTCGGTATGCCGAGTCCCTGACGCAGCACCCGCACGGCAAATCGGCCGCGGCTCTGGATGCGTGCTGTCAGGGACCCCCGGTCATGCAGCCAGCCGAGCAGCGGCGTGCTGTCGGCCGTGCGCGGCAGGCTGGGACGCCAGACCTGCCGGCGAGCGATATTCATTTCCGGCTGGGCGGTCTGGCAACTGCCTATTGTGGGCGCGGGGATTTTTCGAGGCCGCCAATACGGGTTCCCGGCTTGATTCCCTTGCCCGCGAACCAGCCGAGGTTCATCTCCAGGGCATAGCGCGCGGTCTTGGCGGCGCAGTGGTTGTCCTCGGTCTGCGGCTGCATGTCCTCGATGTTGAGAATCCGTCCTTCCTCGTCGAGAAAGGCCACCGAGAGCGGTAGGAGGGTGTTGCGCATCCACATGCAATGGCGTGCCGCCTGCGCGAAGACGAACAGCATGCCATGGTTGGCGGGCATGCTACGCCTATGCATCAGGCCCTGCATGCGATCGGGATCCCGCGCGGCCACTTCGGCCTGAATGCGGTAGAAGCCGGCGGTCAGGTCGACGCGCGGCAACTCGTCGGCCAGTACCGGTAGGGAAAGCAGCAGGACGAGAAACGTGCTCAAGGCGGATCGGTGCATTGCAGACTCCGGCATGGATTGCGATCGGGGCGAGACACGGAGATCAGCCTGGCCACGGCACTGCCACGGCGGCTGTCGAACCCGTGGCTACTTCTTCCGGGTGCTTCCCCCGACTTGTGCCGGGGGCTGCTTGGGGGCTACCACCTTGCTCCCGGTCGGCGGTCGAGAGGCTTTGGGCGCCGCCGCTGTGGTTCTCTGCCCGGCCTGTGGTCGTTCGACAGCCTTCTTGGCGGGTGGCGGGGCCGCTTTGGCCGAGGCTTTGCTGGTTGGCTTCGGGGGCGCTGTCGCCTCCCCGTAGCTCACCGGCGCGTCCTCATCCTCGGCGGCCTTCGGCACGGCCAGACTGCCTGCGCAGCCTAGGGACAAAGCCAAGGCTGTCAGGCATAGCCAGACACCGTTGTTGGTCTTTCGCATAGCCAGCCCTCTCGACGTTTCTGTTGCGGCCAAAGCACCCCCCCGTCCCGGCAGCCGGCCGCTGCCCCGGAATCAGTGGCTGGTGCCCTCGGAGCGCGATATTTTATTCCACACGTTGTACTTGCCCACAGGTTTGCTGGCCGGAATGCGCTTCACCTCCTTGAGCGTCTGCGCGTCGATGACCAGCAGCGCACCATCCATCTCCCACAGACTGGCCAGTGCGTAACGCCCGTCACGGGTGAACTCGACGTGGGCCAGCGTCTGCCCCGGTTGCACCTTGATCTCGGCGACGACTTCGAGGCTCTGCTTGTCGATCACCTGCAACGTGTTCTTGTGCTGCGGGCTCATCATCGAATCGGTGAAGGCGTAACGACTGTTTTCGTGGCTGCGCATGAAGAAGCCCGGCCCGAGAGTCCTTATCTGCTTGACGTTCTGGTAGCTGTCGAGGTCGATGACGGTCACCAGGCCTTCATTGAGATTCGGCGACGCCATCACGGTTCGCTCCCGACCCGTCGGATCCTTCCACTTCCAGGTGATCCCGGATCCCAGATGCGGCATCCCGGGCAGGTCGAGGTCGGCGATCTTCTTGCGTCCGTCGAGGAAGATGACCTGCCCCTTGNGAGTCGAGCGCGACGACCCGAGAATCTCGAGGTAACTCTGGGTGAAGAAGAAGTCGTCGAGATGGTCCTGCAGCAGGGTTCGCCGAGGTGTGAACATTCCCGGGTTTGAGTGCCCTTCCCTGTACTGGTAGTCGTGCACCAGTCCCTCCGCAACCGGTTCGGCGTCGGGGTCATAACTGATTTCCCAGACTTCCGGCACATCCTTGAGGGCCGCGATGAAGCTCTTGCGCGGCGCCGCGTCGTAGACCGCCGAAACCCGCGATGTCCTGGCGCCTGCGGCATCCAGCGTCGGGATGACCTTGACCAGCGAGAGGTCCTTGGCATCGAGCAAGACCAGGCTGTGTGGCAGGTAGTTGCCTACCATCACCCATTTGCCGTCGCCGGACACGGCCGCATTGCGGGTGTTGAGGCCGGCACGAATCTCGGCGACGACGACCAGATTGTAGATGTCGTACTTGGTGATCCACCCGTCGCGCGAAGCGAAATAGACGAAGCGTCCGTTAGGCGAGAACTTCGGGCCGCCATGCAGTGCGTAGCGACTCGAGAAGCGGTGCACACGTTCCAGCCTGTCACCATCCAGGATCGATACATGATGGTCACCGGTTTCGACAACGATGAACAGGTTCAACGGATCGGCACCTTTCAGCCCGAGGCCGGGTCGGGCAGGCTGCGCGGCGGCCTGTGCATCGACGACCTGCGAGTTGCGAATCTCGGCCTCACCCCACACCGGTGCCGGCGACACCTTGCTGTAGATCCACTCGGCGAGTTGCTGTGCCTCGTCGGCGTTCAGCTTGTCGCCGAAGGCAGGCATCTGCGTTGCCACGCGCCCCTCGCGAATGACTTTGACGGCGTCCGCCTTGCGCAGGCGTTCGAGGTTCTCCGGCAGCAGCGCCGGGCCGATGCCGCCGAGGCGCGATTCGCCATGGCAGGCGCCACAGTGCTCCCGATACAGCGCCTGGACGCCGGTAGCCGCAACCAGCGCCGGGGTGCCGGCGAGTGCCGTGGCCAGAGCGATGGCGGCGAGGCTTTGGCGCCGAGTCATGACCCCCTCCGAATCTTGATGTAGGGGGTCAGCCGCACGCGTTCACGGCCGGGTGCGACGCCGATCTCCTCGTCGTCGAGGTAGCAGCCGGGGTCTTCGGCCCAGGCGTCGCCCGTCAGTTGCTGGGCCCGAACGCGGGTATTGCCGTTGCAGATGTCGAAGTGCCGGCACTCGCCGCAGCGCCCCGAAACGCTTCGCGGAAACTGCTTCAGACCCGTCATCAGCGGATCGGAGACGTCGGTCCAGATGGCCGAGAACGGGCGCTGGCGAACGTTGCCGAGGCTGTAGTGCCACCACATGGTGTCGGGATGGACGTTGCCGAGATTGTCGATGTTGGCGACGTTGACGCCCGACGAATTGCCGCCCCACTGGACCAGCCGGGCGCGGATGTTGGCCGCCCTGTCGGGGAAATTCTTCTGCACCCAGTGCAGGAAGTAGACCCCGTCGGCGTCGTTGTTGCCGCTGGTAAACTCCTTGTGCAGGCCACGCTCCTGGTAGTCCCGGCAGGTGTCGAAGAGCAGATCCATCGCCCAGCGCGTCAGGCGGTGCTGCGCGTCGTCCTGGCGGTTCCGGTTGCCCCGGCCGGCGTAGTTGAGGTGCGAAAAATAGAAGCGGTCGATGCCCTCGTCCTCGACCAGTTCGAGCAGTCGCGGCAGATCCTGGGCATTGTCCTGCGTCATCGTGAAGCGCACGCCGATCTTGAGTCCGAGGTCACGGCACAGGCGAATGCCTTTCAGGGAAGCGTCGAAGGCGCCTTGCATCTGCCGGAACCGGTCGTGCGTTTCGCCGATGCCGTCGAGCGAAACGCCGACGTAGTCGAAGTCGCAGTCGGCGATACGCGCGATGTTCGCCGCGTCGATCAACGTACCATTGGATGACAGGCCGACGTAGAAGCCCATCGACTTGGCGCGTCGGGCGATGTCGAAGATGTCGGGTCGCAGCAGCGGCTCACCGCCGGACAGAATCAGCACCGGGACGCGAAAGCGCTTCAGGTCGTCCATGACGACGAAGACCTCGTCGGTCGCCAGTTCTCCCGGGAAGTCCTTGTCGGCAGAAATCGAATAGCAGTGCTTGCAGGTCAGATTGCAGCGCCGGATGAGATTCCAGATCACCACCGGCGCCGGCGGGTTCAGTCTGGGCCCGGGCTGTCTTGGCGCCGAGAGTTCCTGCATGTACTGGGAGATCCGAAACATCGTGCCGTCCAGGAAAGGAAATCCGCTAATTAGAGAGCAGGGTGGCTGGGGTGGCATTGACGTGGATCAAGCCCCGGGCTTGCGCCGTGCTGATTACAATGGGAAACTCACCACTCCCTCAAGTCAGGAGAATTCTATGAATGCGCAGGACATTTCGCGTTGGCAGGATCTGGCGGTCCAGTACGCCTCGGACTTCGGCATCAAGGTGCTCGCAGCGATCGCTTTCTGGGTCATCGGCCGCTGGCTGATCCATCGGGTAGGCAGTCTGGTCCAGAGCGCGCTCGAGCGCCAGAAGGTCGATGCCACGATCATGCGCTACCTTGGCACGGTGATCAACGTGACGCTGAACATCGTGCTGGTGATCGGCATCCTCGGCTATTTCGGCATCCAGACCACCAGCTTTGCCGCCCTCTTTGCCGCCGCCGGTGTCGCCATCGGCCTGGCCTGGTCAGGCCTGCTGTCCAATTTTGCCGGCGGCGTGTTTCTGATCATCCTGCGGCCGATCAAGGTGGGCGATTTCGTGACGGTTGGCGGCATCACCGGCACGGTCAAGGAGGTTGGCCTTTTCGTCTCGGCAATCAACACGCCGGACAACGTACTGACTCTCGTCGGCAACAGCAAGATCTTCTCGGATACCATCCAGAATTTCTCGACCAATGCCTATCGGCGGGTTGACCTCAAGGCGCAGTTGTCCGGCGCGGCCGACCATGCGGCGGCGATGGTACTGCTCAAGGAGAAGATCGCGACTATCCCCAATGTGCTTGCCGATCCTGCCGTGGATGTCGAGATTCTCGAATTCAACCTCGTCGGTCCGGTGCTTGCCGTGCGTCCCTACTGCCACACCGACCATTACTGGCAGG
>AATO01000148.1_pt1 | contig 10448 bp, 7 predicted proteins | sample 270628 | NCBI WGS metagenome assembly AATO01 (sample SAMN02954268, study PRJNA17657) | bioreactor sludge metagenome | biome: terrestrial; feature: bioreactor; material: sludge; isolation source: Enhanced Biological Phosphorus Removal (EBPR) bioreactor sludge | place: USA: Madison, Wisconsin | reverse complement strand
CTTTAGCGAGAACTTTCTTGAAAACAACATCTTGTTTATTTAAGCGACTGCCCTCGCCGGCCGTTGTTCGAACCTGTCTCACGGCAAGCGATCGAGCATGATCTACCCCAGCATCCGCATCGAAGGCGCCATCCTCTCGCCGGACATCCTTGGCCGCCTCGAAGACGCTCACGGCCAGCGTCCCGCCGACTTCGGCCTGCACGGTGGCGGCAAGGTCAAGGACGAAATCGCTCGTGCCTGGGCCGACGCCCAGGATTACTGGCGCATCTTTCAGCGCAAGCTCGACACCCTGCGACCAGAGACTCCGGCCACCACCGAAACCCGCAACCTCTGGGTCATCCCCTTGCTTGGCCTCTTCGGCTACCAGATCGAATTCCAGGCCAAGGGCGTCGAACTCAACGGCAAGACCTACCCCATCTCGCACCGCGCCACCCATCGCGGCCGCACTCCGATCCACATCATCGGCTACCGCGAAGCCGCCGGGCTGGACCGCAAGCCGGAGCGCGCCCCGCCCCGGCCAACATTCGGCGCCCCGCGCATGTCCGCACACGCACTGGTGCAGGAATACCTCAACCTGCACGACGAGCTGTACGGCCTGGTCACCAACGGCCGCATCCTGCGCCTGCTGCGCGACAGTTCCCGGCTCATCAAACTGAGCTACCTGGAATTCGACCTCGACCGCATCTTCAGCGACGGCCTGTTTGCCGACTTCGCGGTGCTCTACCGCCTGCTGCACGTCACTCGCCTGCCAGCCAATCCTGAAGCCGCGGCGGAAAGCCTGATCGAGCGCTATCACCAGGATTCCCTCGATTCCGGCGCGCGCATCCGCGAAGGCCTCGCCAAGGCAGTGGAACAGGCCATTCGCGACTTCGCCAACGGTTTTCTCGCCCATCCGGCCAATGATGCATTGCGTCAGTCCATCAGCGAAGGCCGTCTGCCACCCGAAACCTACTACCAGCACCTGCTGCGCCTCATCTACCGGCTGCTTTTCCTGCTGGTGATCGAAGAGCGTGATCTCGTCTTCCCGCCCTCGGCCACCACCCGCCAACGCGAGATCTACCGGCGCTACTACAGCCTGGATCGCCTGCGCCGCCTTTCTGAAAAACGCCATCTCGCCGACAAACGCCATCACGACCTCTGGCTGGCGATGCTTGCCAACTTTCGCCTCTTCGAAGCGCACGGACCAGGTCAGACCCTGGGGCTTGAACCTCTGGCCGGCGACCTCTTCAACCCGGCAGCCATTGGTCCGCTTGCCGGTTGCACGCTGGGCAATGACGTCCTGCTCGGCTGCCTGCGTGCCCTGGGCCTCTATCAACATCCGGAGAAGGGGCAAATGCGCGGCCAGACCATCCGCGTCAACTACGCAGCCCTCAACGTCGAAGAATTCGGCTCAGTCTATGAAGGTCTGCTCGAATACCAACCGGTGTTCCTGAATCACTCTCTTCGTCCGCAGGGAGAGGGACTGCGGACGCGTGCCATGGAATTCACCTTCGCGCAGGGCGACCAGCGTGCTGCCACCGGTTCCCATTACACCCCGGACGACCTCGTTCAACCCCTCATCAAGCACTCGCTCGACTATCTGATCGCCGACCAACTCAAGGCCCCGGACCCCGCCAAAGCGCTGCTCGACCTGCGCGTCGCCGACATCGCCTGTGGCTCGGGGCACATCCTGCTCGCCGCCGCCCGTCGCATCGCCATCGAACTCGCCATTGTTCGCACCGGCGAGGAACAACCCTCGCCTTCGGCTTTCCGCAGCGCCCTCCGCGACGTCATCCGCCACTGCATCTACGGCGTCGACCTCAACCCGCTCGCTGTCGAACTCTGCAAGGTCGCCCTCTGGCTCGAAGCCCACAACCCCGGCGAACCGCTCAATTTCCTCGACCACCACATCAAGTGCGGCAACGCCATCGTCGGCTTTGCCAGGCGTGAGGAAGCCGAACGCGGCGTGCCTGACGAAGCCTTTACCACTCTGCGGGGCGACGACAAGGACACTGCCGCGCGACTCAGAAAGATCAACAAGCAAGAGCGCAAGGACCACGAGTCCGGCCAGTTGCCACTGTCGCCCAGACTACAAGAGAAGCTCGACCACCTCCCGAGCGGCTCGCGCGAATTCGCCACGCTGCCGGAACATACTCCCGATCAGGTCGAAGCCAAGAAGGCACGCTACCTTGCCTTCAGCCAGAGCGCCGATGCCCGGCTGCTGCGTGAGATCGTCGCCATCCCCATCGCTCAGTTCTACCTTCCGAAGGCGGCGGACAAGCTGCAGCGATTCATCACAGACGGCGCCTTCCGCCGCTACTGGAAGGGGGAGGTTCGACCGCCAGCCCAAGCCACCGCCGAAGCCTGGGCGATAGCGGAGCGCAAGCGGTTTTTCCACTGGTTCCTGGAGTTCCCGGAAATCATCGGGCGGGGTGGGTTTGACTGCATTCTCGGGAATCCGCCCTATCTCGGTGGTACACACTTGAGCGGAGCCTATGGCCACTCATTCTGTAACTATGTGAAGTGGGAGTACGCGCCGGCTGGGCTTTCCGATCTGGTGGCCTATTTTGTCCGTAGGATCTACAACCTGCTGCGCCCCGGTGGTTTCACCGCCTTTATCACTACCAACTCCATTAGGGACGGCGACATCCGCAAGGACAGCTTGGAACAGGTGTTGACGCGGGGCGGCACGATCAACATGGCGGTACGCGGCATCAAGTGGCCGGGGAGAGCCAACCTGGTTGTCTCGCTCGTGGCACTGCACAGGGGCGCGTGGCATGGCAAGAGGTTTCTGGACGGTAAGTACGTGCCAGTCATCAGTGCCTACTTCGAGGATAGTGAGGATGCGGTTGATCACTGTCCATTGATTGAGAATAGAGACAGCGTTTACGAGGGCTGCAAGTTCCTCGGCGACGGGTTTCTTCTCAGTCACGAGGAAGCGGCTGCGCTTCATGCTTGCAACTCGATAAACGCCCAAGTCATTTTCCCTCTCATCAATGGACATGAGTTGAACAACGTTCCCGACCAGAAACCGCGCCGAAGTATCATCAACTTCTTCGATTGGTCAATGGACAAGGCCAAGACCTATAGCGAGGCATTTGCCATCATTGAAAGAAAGGTCAAGCCCGTTCGTCAACGTCAAAACGACGAAGGTGGCAAGCTACTGTGGTGGCGCTTGTTTCGTCCGAGAATGGAGTTGTACTCAAAAATCGTAAACGCCCCACGATGCTTCGCTGCGGCCATCACCACCAAGCACCTCAACTTCTCGGCCGTTCCTACGGACTATGTTTTCGCTAACACAATAGATGTCTTCACCACCGATCGCTGGGACCTCTACGCCGTCGTCCAATCCACCCTGCACGAAGTCTGGGCGCGCAAATACAGCGGCGCGCTGAAGCAAGACCTGCGCTACTCGCCGTCGAAGTGCTTCGATACCTTCCCCTTTCCCGAAGGCCTCTGGCAAAACCCCAACCCGGCCTTGGCCGATTTCGGTGCCGACTACCACGAACACCGGCGCGCCCTGATGCTCCGGCTCTGGCTCGGCCTCACTGACCTCTACAACCTGTTCCACTCCCGCGACCTCACCCCCGCCAAGGTCGCCAAGGTCAGCAAGAAATCCACTGAAGAAGCTGAAACCGGCTACCAAGGCATCCTCGAACTACGCCGCCTCCACCGCCAACTCGACATCGCCATCCGCGACGCCTACGGCTGGAGCACCCTCGACCTCGGCCACGACTTCCATGAAGTCGAAACCCTCGCCGAAAACGACCGCGTTCGCTATACCATCAGCCCCGCCGCCCGCAAGGAAGTCCTCAAACGCCTCCTCGCCGAAAACCATCGCCGCGCCGCGATCGAAACCAGCGCTGCGACGCTGCAGGTCGCGGCCAAAAAGAGTCAGCGCAGGAAAGCAAGTACGGCTGTTGCGCAACACGATTTCTTCGATCCTGCTCCTGTGGATCCGGCAAAGTCGGCCCCCCTCGCCAAGCCGGACCAGATCGCGCTTTCCCGGATTGCCGATCGTGCCTGGGAAAGACCAGGAACGGATCAGAGCAACGAGGAAGCCGTGATCCTGGCGGCGATTCTCAAAGCACTTGCCGCCCCGACGCCCAAGCGAGAGATACGGCTGGCGGCCTTGCTTGCCATGCGACCCAGACTGCTCATTCCTTCGCTATCGGCCAGTGAAGCCATCCAGTGGCAGCGCCTGATCGGTGCCGAAGCCGAGCCATTGGCCCCTGGCGTCACCGCATTGCAGCCTCCGACAGACCATGCCTGGGGTCATGCGGTCCGACGCTTCCTTGCGCTGGAGCGCATGATTGAAGAACCCGCCGCCGAGACGTGGGCGCCAGGGAAGGGCCTGGATGCCTACCACACCGAAGGATGGCCCGAAGGACGGGTCGGCATGGTGTTGCGCGTCTTGAGCCAGCGTAGCCCGGCGATAGTGGACGAAACCTTGCCTGAGGGACTGCGGGAGTGGGTCAATGTCGTGGCAGCCTGATCTGTTGCCGCCCTCGGGATTGGCAGTCAAACCCGAGCCGGGCCGCAGGGAGCCACGATTGTGGGTTCGCCGGCTGGTGATATGGGGCGCGCCCGGGACGATCATTCGTGAAATCGTCCTGCGGCCGGGCCTCAATATCCTCTGGTCACCCGACCCCGCTGATGGCGGAGAAAACGCTGAAACCGAAAGCGCTTTCGGGCATGGTAGCGGCAAGACCCTGTTCTGTCGCCTGCTTCGTTACGTATTGGGCGAGGATCGTTTCTCCGCGGACGATCAGCGCTTTCGTATTGCCAAGGCTTTTCCCGAGGGCCTGGTCGGTGCAGAAGTCATGATCGACGGCACGCAATGGGCGGTGCTGCGGCCTGTCGGGACCGATCGCCAGCACTACGCGGTGTCCGGCGTTGATCTGGAACAATTGCTCGCGGGTGAGTATCCCGCCACGGGAATCGAGCCTCTTCTGCAAGCACTGGAAAGCCGGCTTCTCTCCGCTGATGTGGTGACGTCAATGCCGCTTGAACGTCTGTTACAAGCCTGGCTGCTGGCGCTTGCCTGGCTGTCTCGGGATCAGGAGTGTCGTTTCGACAAGGTGCTCGATTGGCGGTCTGCCGACTCGGACTCCGACTCCCCCGCGCGCGGATTGTCAGCGACCAAACTCCTGGACGCCTTGCGTGCCCTGATCGGCGCCATCACCCCCGACGAATGCCGGTTGCGCGCCGAGATTGGCGAGATAGAGAATCGCCACAAGGAAATTGCACAGGAGGCCGCCCAGCAGGCCTGGGAGGCGGATCGGCGCCGCAAAAGCCTGATTGAAGAACTCGGCCTGACTACGAACGATTTACCGCCCGGCCGTCTCGCCGTGCAACCGTTGCAACAGGCCGCCAGAGCAAACCTGGCACGATTGGCGACCGTCTCGCCGGATGTCGATGTGACGGACTTGGCGGCACTGCGCTCGCAAACCGACGCGGCAAGAGAACGGGTCGAAAATCTGAAGCAGTCCTTGGCCAAAATCAATGGACGCATCCCGGAATTGGAGGAAATGATCCGGCGAATGAGCGGTGAACTTCCCGGCATTTCGGTCGAGATCGACAACGGAGAAACACCCCTCTGCCCGATCTGCGACGTGCCGATCAGCCGGGCGCTTGCCGAGGGCTGTGAGCTATCCCACAAGCTGCCTGATCTGGAGGCTGCCAGGCGACGCCAGGAACAGATCAAGCAGGAATTACAGCAGCAAGAATCCCGTCTCCGAGCCGATCGAGAGAGGCGGGATCAGATCCAGCAGGAACTGCTTCCCGCCCAATCAGATGCAGAGGCATCACGTCGGCGCGTAGTTGAGGTGGAAGCCATCCGGGATGCGCGCTCCGATGCCTGGTTTAAAACCAGACGATTGATCGACGATGCAAACCGCCTGGAAGAATCTCTGCTGGCTCAGGAGCAAAGACACCGCAGAGCCGAGGAACTAGCTGGTGAACTCGATCAAAAGCGGGCAACGACGGCAGCCTTTCGAGAAGCGCAGGCCAGCGTCTTTTGCCGGCTCTCTCGATTCTTCGGGGCCATTATCCACGAGATGGCCGGCCCCAACGCCGGCGGCAAGGTCGCTCTCGACGGGAACGGGCTGAAGCTGTCGGTCGAATTGGGCGGCGAACGCTCCACGGCCGCCATCGACTCCCTGAAAGTCATCGCCTTCGACCTGGCGGTGATGTGCATGAGCATTGAAGGCGGTCTCCCCTTGCCGGCCTTCCTGGTGCACGACAGCCCACGGGAGGCTGACCTTGGCCTCAGCGTCTACCACCGGCTGTTCCATCTGGTGCGCCATCTCGAACCGAAGGAAGGTCAGCCGCTATTCCAGTACATCGTGACCACCACTACACGCCCTCCGAATGAGTTGTCGGACAAGCCGTGGTTACGCGAAACGCTGGGGGGTTCTGCAGAGGCACGTCTTCTGAAGCGTGATCTATGAACGCTAACCACCTTGAGAGTTTGGCAAGAATCCTAGTCAGCGAAGTAATGCGCAATGCCTACGGATGGAGCGCTTTTGGCTTCGACCATGACTGTCATGAAGTTGAAATCCTCACCGCAAATCATCGGTGGTCCGCCGATCAGGCCATTATCGATATGGTCAAGAACAAAACTGTACTCGGCCGCAAACTCCAAGTCGGCCACGCCAACGGACACTTTTGGTATGAAGCCTCAAATGCAAGGATCTTCATTATGATGGCCATTTGTATGGGGACCGCCGATGGCTCTTGATCACCAAGCAATCTCCAGAAAACTCCGGCACGCGAGAGAGCTTCAGTCGCTGGATATAGAAACGGTAAGCAGGGCGACCGGCATCTCTGCGGATCGCGTCAAATCAGTCGAGATGGGAAATTCGAAGCCAACTGGCGACGAAGTCTTGATTCTTGCCAACTTCTACAGACACGATTTCCGGGATTTTCTGGACAACACACGTCCGGCGCCATTCGAGCAAACCGATATTCTCTACAGGCGTCATGGTGAGGCCTTTACCCCAGCCGATCGTCGGGCGATACAAGAGTTTATCTTCCTATGCGAAATCGAATTCACCCTTGAAACCCAATTGGCCATCCCCAAGCTCGCTTTCTCCTTTGCACCTCAAGGAACAAATTACAAATCTCATGGCAAGGCAGCCGCCAAAGCGCTACGATCAGTGCTTGGGTTTGCACCTAACGCTATTCCTCTCGACGTATTTGATGAGTTCCGACGCTTGGGTTTTCACGTTTTTCGACGTCGGCTCGCGAACTCGGACATTTCTGGCTTGTATATAGAGCACCCCATTGCTGGACATTGCCTCTTGGTGAACTATGACGAGGATGTTTATCGGCAGCGGTTTTCCGCTAGCCATGAGGCTGCTCATGCGATCTTCGACTCTTCAGAAGCCGTCATGGTCACCTATTGTAAGGGAGCCTCCAGGTATGACGCACACGACCTACGTGAAATACGAGCTAACTGCTTCGCTTCTTGTTTCCTGATGCCCCCAGACCAATTGCCGCGTCTGGATCGTTGGACGCTGGACGAAGCGATAGTTCAAGCCAAGCGGATGCGAGTTAGTACTACCGCACTTTCCATTGCCTTGCGCCAAGCCAGCCTGGTCGACGAATCTACAGCGATATTAATTCGATCCGTCAGTGTACCCACCGCTGAAAAGACAGATCCAGAGGCCCCTGCCAATCTGAACGAGAAACAACGAGCGCGCCGTATGATATTGCTGGAGTGCGGCCTGTCTGATTATTACGTGGGGTTGTGTTTCGAAGCATATTACCAAGAGCTTATTTCCGTTGGTCGGCTGGGTGAGGCACTGCTGACCGACCATGCGGGTACCCAAGAAATATCTGTGTTGTTCGGTCGATCGATACAATATGCCACTTGATCCCACCAATTTCGCCAGCGTGGCAGTCACCGACACCTGTTCTGTCTGGAACTTGCTGTCATCGCGGAAGCTGTATCAGGCAAGCATCAGCGCCAAGCGCCATTTCTGCATCACACCGATGGTTCTTTATGAGTGCTTGTTCAAACCACGCACGTCCATGACACCGGAAAAGGAGGAACTGATTGGTCGTCTGGAAAAAACTCGACGCGAGGGTGGCTTCCGTCTGCAGGAATGCGACCTTGAAGATCTGGCTCTATTGGCTCGACAGGTCCCGAAAGGACTTGGCAGCGGAGAGATGTCTTGTATGGCTGCAGCCTATCGAATCCGCAGCATTTCCTTCATGACCGATGAGAAAAAAGCGCGTAGGTTCGCCGCACAACAGCTTGGCTTGAATGTTGAAACTACGCCTAAGCTGTATGCCTGGCTCCACTATCACCGCCACCTAGGGGATGTGGATCATGGGGACGTGATTCGCGAACATGAGCGTTACGAGGCACGACCGCTGACTGCTTTTTTTAATGATGCCTTCAATGAAGCCACGCGATGGCGTCTTATGGATCGATGAATGCTCATAAACCTTTACTAGGATTGCATAGACTGCAAAGGACGTGAGCACCTTGCTTTTCAGCCCTACGAGGATTGGTCCAGATTGCCACTTCGCATCCTTGGCAGCAGGCGGCGCGATGTACGGCGAAGCCGTTCTTCGCGCTTCGTTCCATGCCGGCTGGCCGACCTTGGGAGGCGTGCCGGGTCGATTGACTCCGCAACGGTGCGGCAGCCCGGTGGACAATTGCAGATCAAGTAAATCGCCGCAAACCATGACCTCCCAAGCATGACAACCCTCATCCCTCCCGACTACACCGCATGGCTTGCGGAGTTGGAGGCCGCCATCCGTACAGCGAGACTCAAGGCCGGCCTCGCCGTTAACCGGGAACTGGTCCTGCTCTATTGGCGCATCGGCAAGGAGATTCTCGAACGACAATCCGCCCAAGGCTGGGGGGCGAAGGTCATCGACCAACTGGCCCGCGACCTCCGTGCCGAGTTCCCCGACATGCGCGGGCTTTCCTCGCGCAACATGAAGTACATGCGGGCGTTCGCCGGGGCCTGGCCGGAAGAAGGATTTGTGCAGCAAGCTGCTGCACAAATGCCGTGGTTTCACAACTCCATCCTTCTCGACCAGGTCAAAGACCGGTCGACCCGCGAGTGGTACATCCGGAAGAGTATCGAAAACGGCTGGAGCCGATCGGTGCTCGAACTCCAGATCGAGACGGCCGCTCACCGGCGCGTGGGTGCGGCGCAAACCAACTTCGATCGTGGGCTACCGTCGCCACAGTCCGACCTGGCGCGCGACATCCTCAAGGATCCGTACACCTTCGATTTCCTCGAGATCACGGATGCCTCAAATGAACACACCATCGAAAAGGCACTCGTGCTGCGCCTGAGAGACTTCCTGATCGAGCTCGGCGTCGGTTTTGCGTTTGTGGGGAGTCAGTATCGCCTTGAGGTGGATGGCGACGAGTTCTTCATGGATTTGCTCTTCTACCACACGCGCCTGCACTGCTACGTGGTGATCGAACTCAAGAATACCGCCTTCCGGCCCGAGTACGTCGGCAAGCTCAATTTTTACCTCGCCGCCGTCGATGACCTGGTGCGCAACCAGACCGTCGATGCGCCAACGATCGGCCTCGTGCTCTGCAAGAGCAAGAAGGGAACGGTTGTCGAGTATGCGCTCCAAGACATCAATACGCCGATGGGCGTATCCACCTACCGCACCGCCCTGCCTGATGCCATGGCGGGCGTCCTGCCGAGTATCGAGGCGCTGACTGAGGAACTTCGAGCGCTTCAGAACGACGACCAGGATGATCTCGAACCGGATTGCTGAAGCATAGCGCGCTCCGCGGTGGATATGCCTTCCGCCTGCGACCGAAAATACCCGGAAGCACTGGTCACGCCCAAGCCCAAGCCCAAGCCCAAGCCCAAGCCCAAGCGCGGCCAGAGTGTTGCCGATAAATGTCGACTATTTTTACAGTCCGCCCTTCCGTTCCCCATAAACCAGAACCAAGCCATTGATTTTATGCGAACCGGGTAATACGGCGTGTTTCTTGCTTTCGACTTTTCGGGGGATCGTGAAAGCACGCGCGACGCCGATCGTGGTTGGCTGTCGGCCGGCCACGTCGACGGGCAGGATTGCCAATCGGATAGCCTGAGTCGGCTGCAGACCAACTTCTCCTGATGGCACCAAACTAGACTTTAGCTAAACATAACTCCAAGATCAAGAACTTTAGCGGCTAAATTTCTGAAAAAGCCGCACCACCGGATGGCGACGGGCACTGTGCACAACCAAATCTTTTTCACGAACATCCTTCGCTTGCTCGATGAGCGCGGCATGACGAAGAACGAACTGGCTGCCAAGGCCGACATCTCCGTCTCTTTCCTGTCCGACCTGACCAATGGTAAGGCGAACCCTTCATTGAAGATCATGGAAGCCATTGCGGAAGCTCTGGAAACGCCGCTGCCGACCCTCCTGGAATCGACCGACCTTGACCGCGAGAGCCTGGATGCCCTGGCGGGTGGAAACGCCCCGCGAAG
>AATO01000144.1_pt1 | contig 11164 bp, 4 predicted proteins | sample 270628 | NCBI WGS metagenome assembly AATO01 (sample SAMN02954268, study PRJNA17657) | bioreactor sludge metagenome | biome: terrestrial; feature: bioreactor; material: sludge; isolation source: Enhanced Biological Phosphorus Removal (EBPR) bioreactor sludge | place: USA: Madison, Wisconsin | reverse complement strand
GTACCGGCCTCGGCCTTGGTGATGGTGCCGCTGATCCACACGCTACCGCTCTTGTCGAGCCTGATGTTGGCTTCACCGCTGATGGTGTCGGTCAGCTTGGCCTTGAGCTTCCCGGTGCCGTACACCACGTAGGTCTTGCCACCGCCCTTGCCCAGCGGTTTGCCGTCGTCATCCGCCCCACCGTTGGTGACGCCGACCGATATCTCGCTACCCGAGAACACTTTGCCGTCTTCATAACCGAGCTTGCCGTTGAGGTCGACCAGGCCATCCTTGTAGCTGCCTTCGAAACTGCCGCTGAGACCCTTGGGCAGGTCGGGCACGGCGCTGGCCTTGCCTTCCAGCGACCACGCGCCCTCGGCCTTGGCGAGCGTCATGTCGAGACTCCCGCTCTTGATGCCGGGCAGCTTTTCCAGCTCGGCCTTGCCGGTGATGCTGAAGTTCTCCGCGTCCTGAAACCTGGCGTCGGCCGTGAAGTTCTTGACGCCGGGGATATCGGTCTCGGCCGTGCCCGCGGCCGTGAAGGTCTGGCTTTGTTGGGTGTAGCCGACGGTGAGCTTGGCCGCCCTGATGCCCTTGACCTTGCCCGGCTTGGAGATTTCCAGTTCGCCCTTGGCGGCGAACTTCTCCTTCTCGCTCCACGAGGCGGTGATGGCCGCTTTGTCGAACAGTTCGCTCTGGAAGTCGACCTTGCCTTCGACCGACAGGCCGCTGCCTTGTGCGAAGGTGGCCTTGAGCGAGCCGTCGGCCACATTGGTGATGGTGAAGAATATCTCGCCGCCCAGCTTGAAGCCTTGCGCCACGGAGTAGGCGGCCTGCACCGTGGCCTCATCGACCGTCACACCCGGCGCGCTCAGATTGATCTGGTCGGAGCTGAATTCGATGTAGAACTCGATGTCGTCGCCATCGAGCCGCACCATGATGGGGGCATTGAGCAGGGGAATCGAGGGAGTCAGCTTCCCTTCGCCCAGGATCTTGCCGTCAGCAATCTGGATATCATCGAACTCGACCGGGCTCAGGTTTTCAAAGTGAAGCGACTGCTTGCCAAGCTTGGCGGGGAAGCCGCGATATTTCCCGTCACCACCGAGCGTGAGCGTGACATCGGGCTGGGCGTGGGACCACTTCTTGGGCAGCTTCCAGGTGGCATCGATCGAGCCCACATTGCCGCTGCCTTTCTTGGCTGCTTCGGTGATGTTGATGGTCTTGAGGGTGAGGCCGGAAATGGCGGATTGCGCCGTGCCGCTGATCGCGAAGCTGCCCGGGCCGCTCTTGTGGCTGATGCGCTGGATGACGATGCCCCCGGGCGCATCGGCCAGCAGGAATTCCTTGTCGGTGCCCTCTTCGTCCACATCCGGCGTCACCTCGGCGGTTTCAAGCGGTTTGGCTGCCTTGATCTCCGCCAGGTTCCACCAGGCGCTGTCGGCTGCGCTGGCGCCCGACTTGAGATTGGCGCTGACGCTTCCGAAAACCAGATCGTGCTTCTTGAGGAAGGTCTTGCGCTTGGGCTGTGGGGCCTTGAAACTGTTGAGGTAGGCGTCGACCTTGCTGTAGATCGCGCCGCGAATCGCGCCACCCGAGCTGCTGTTGCTGGGCTGGTCGAGCAACTCCATGTTCTCCAGGCTGTTGCCCGTGCCGGTACCGTTCTCGCCGGAGACCTGCAGCTCGACGATGTGATCGACCTGGAAGCCATTGGTCACCGGCTTGCCATGGCGTGTCCAGGTCGGGATCTTCAGCAGCTTCTGCAACTGCGCAATGCTCTTGGACTGTGGCTTCTTCTTGTTGCCGAGTTGGAGTTTGAAAGACTCGCCGGCATCGTCGGGCACGTTCTTGAGACCCCTGTCCTTGAGCTTCTGGCGAATCGTCGCTTCGGGGATCGTGATGCCCGCATTCCAGACGCCGACCTGGGCCGGGTTGCCACGGCTGTAGCCGCGCTTGCGCTTGAGCTTTCCACTTGCTGCATTGCCCTGGTAGAACGACGGCAGGTGGCGCGCTTTGACGGCGGGAATGTCGAGCCGGTCCAGCGCCTTGAGCGCGGCATCCGTCGCCGTCTGGCTGCGTGGCTTGTACTTGTCTTCGATCTCCGGATCGATCTTGCGCGCGATCACCGGCTCGCAATCCTGGTGCTGCACCACGTGGGCCAGCTCATGGGCGAGCAGCGCCAGCCCGGCTTTGCTGTTCGGCTGGTAGCGGCCGTGAGCGAAGAAGATGTCGTTACCGGTGGTGAAGGCGAGCGCGCCCAACTGCCTGCACAACTGGTGGGCGCGTGAGTCCTGATGGATGCGTACCTGGCTGAAGTCGTGTCCGAGCTGGCCTTCCATGCGCGCGCGCACGTCCTCGCTCAGGGGCTCGCCCTGGCCCCGCTGGTCCTTGATCGAGCTGCCGACATCGGCACCGCGTACCGGCTCGGCGCCCCCGGTTTCCTCGGCAGGTGGCGTGCTGCCTGTGGCTTGCGGCTCCTGCGGGGCGACCGCACGGGAGATCGGTGCCGCCTCCTGACGGCCAGCGGGGCCGTTTGCTGGCGGCGGTACTGAAGGCGCCACGCCAGGTCCTGCCGGCTTTTCCGGTTTGCTCCCTGGAGCGATCTGGCCACCGGCCCCGGTCTGTACCTTTGCCGCCGCTGCTCCGGTGCCTGGGGCAGACGCCGCAGCACCTTGCGCGGGGTCGCGTGCCCGGGGATCTTCCTTGCGCTTGATCTCCGCCGGTTTCGCCGGGGCAGCGCCACGCGCCGCTGCCGGCGCAGCCACCGGATCCTGCATGCGCATGACTCTCTCGGCAGCCGCATCGGCTTCGCGTTCGACGGCATCACCCGGCTCGCTGACCGCCAACTTGGCGCGCACGGCCATGCGGTCGAAGCGTTGCTGGGCGCCGCTGGCAGGTACCGCCGCGCCGGCTTTCGCCGTTGCCGGCGGCGCGCCAGCCGGCCCCTGGTGAGCCGCCTTGCCAGCGTCGGCCTGCCGCTCCCCCGGCTTGCTTGCCGCGGCCGCCGGGTTCTTGCCGTGTTCGGCCTGGCCGGCCGCCGCGGACGGCGTCGCCGGTTTCTTGAAGTCAGCAGCGGGCGGGGCGGCGGCAGGCATCGCTGGTCGGCCTCATCAACCGTCGTTGAGTTCGAAGAAGATGACTTCGTCGTAGTCGTCGGGGACGAGCCCGATCTCGGTGAGCTGACCGCGGTCGTGCGCGTTGATCTGTTCGACGACCTGACGGGCGGCTGCCGGAGCCGGCTTGCCAGCGGCCACCAGTGCTTCGACCACGGTCTTCAGGCGCGCCGCAGCGCCGGCATCGGGCGCTGCTTTGGTCGTTGCCAGAGTGACGCCACGCACTGGCTGGTCGGCGTTCAGCGAGGCGATGAAGTTGGCCAGTGCCGAGCCTTGCGGCGCGTTGTCGGAAAACTCCATGGGACTGCGCGGAGCCTCTTTGGTCAGGTAATGGTTCGGGGCATCCCAGTTACCGTAGATCAGCAGTGCGTTGCGTGTCTCGCCGCTGAGCACGCTGACCACCAGCATGCCGCCATCGAGCGCGCGATCGGCGAGCGGCGGCGGTGGTGGCGGAACAGCCGCCAGCGCCCCTTCGCCGGCCGCCGGCGGCTTGGTCAGGCTGGCGATCTGCTGCAGCATGTTGCGCAGGCGGAAGTGGTTCTGCCAGCCCTGCCCGGTCGCCGGCGCGCTTTCCCAGACTCGCCCGAGGACCACCTGCGGCGCCGGCGCCGCCAGCCGCCACATCGCCAACACGCGGTCGGCGGACTCTTCGGCAAAGGTGCTCTCGTCACGGAAGCGCAGAATACCCACGCGCTGGAACTTGAAGCGCGCGAGGATCTCGGCATCGCCCTTGTCGAGGGCGGCCTTCAAAAGGTCGACATCCTTGAGTGTCTCCAGCCGCAGGTGCCAGACCTGGAAGGCCTCGACCGCCGGGACGACGAGCGGCGCGCACAGCGGACCGCAGAGATGCGTACGCGCACGCCGGAACATCACCCAGTCCTGCACCGCGCGCACCTGCTGCGCCGGCAGCACGCCCAGCGTCGGAAACAGGCGCCGGCGCGCGCGAGCCAGGAAAGCGGCATCGTCGGTCACTTCGGCAATGGCCAGCAGCGTGTTCATCACCGACACACCGAGCGCGCTCGCCGGCGAGGGCATGCCGGCCAGGGCGCTCATCACCAGCAACTCCTGACGCGCCACCAGCATCGCGCTGGTGGAAAAGCGAAGCATCGGTACTCACCAGCGCGCGCACCAGTTGCTGCAACACGGCCTTGCCGGCCTCGCTGGCGGTGCTCACCGAGAGGGTGGCGCGGCGCGGCGAGTCCTGCCAGTCGACGAACACCGGCGAACTCGCCGGGTCGTGCCGCTGATCGTCGAGGATGAAGCTGCCGGTGTCGCCGTCGCCCCGACGCAGCATCGCCAGGCGCAAAGTACTGCGGCGGGTGTCCGGCCGCGGCGTCTCCGTTCCGCCATGCACCGTAGTAATCGCCACCATGTCGATCTGCACCAGCAACTCGACATAACTGTCCACAGACCGGCGCGACAGGACCGTCAGTTGGCCAGCCACCGCGCCGGCGGTGCCCCGGCCATCGGCGATCACTCGCAGCTCCGCCTTGACGTCAAGCGCGTCGCCGATGCCAAGATCGAAAGGATCGCCGCTCACGTCCCCGGCGACATAGACGCTGAAACCACCGACACGCCGTCCCAGGTTCTGCTTGCGGTCGAGGGCAAGATCCGCAATCTCCGCTGGATCTGTCGAGGTGGTCAGCGTCAGACCATAGCTGCCATCGTCGCGCGCTTCGCTGCGCGCCATTCCCGAGAGCGTCAGGGTAGCCAGCGACGTGTCGGCTTTGCTGCCGGCATGGTCCTGGAAGTCCGCATTCGCGGCGGCGGCACCGGTGGTGCCATCGGCCGCCGCCGCGGCTTCGGCTGGCGCGGCGAATGCCTTGTCCACGGCTTCGTACTTGCCGTCGTCACTCCCGAAGTCGAAGACCGTCAGCGCCGCTGCCCGCATATCGACCTGCCACCAGGTGCCGGCAGCCTGCGCCTGCAGGTCGACCACCTGGCCGTCGGGAACGAAGATCTCGACCTCCTCGAGTTCACCGGGTCGGTCGATGCCATGCGTCAGTGAAATGCGCTGCAGGTGCTGCGCTTCGCTCAACAAGTGGGCAATCTCGTCGGCACGCACCGCGTGGTAGTGGAGCGCAACCCCCTCACCGAAGATGCGCGCGAGTTGCTCCTCGAGCGCCACCTTGCCGGCCGCTACCGGCAGGTAACCGGCGGGCGGCAACTCGATGAAGCCAGCGTTGATGAGCATGCGTTGCGCCGGCAGGACGCCCTTGCCCAACTCGGCCCCGGCAAGCTGACTGCTCAGGTCGTAAAGCTCGGAATAGGCAATCTTCACCTCGTTGGCAGCTTCCAGCGCGCCCTTCTTGCTGGGCTTGTCGGCAAACGACTGGACGATCTTCTCGGCGCTGTCACGATACTTCTTCTGCAGGGCTTCGAGTTCCTTGCGCGTCTTGTCGAGCAGCAGGCGTAACTCGGCGCAGTCGTCGGCCGGCGTGATGACCACGCTGCCGGCGTCGAAGAGGCTGCTGAGCTGACACTGGAATTGCAGGATCTGCGCCACGAAGACGTTCCACGGGCGCATCGTCATGCGTCCCTGCCAGTAGCCGCGCGCCTGCGTATCCATGCGCTCGCGGCGGCCGCTCCAGGCGTCGAGAACGCGATTGATGCCGGCTTCGCGAACGAGCAGGCCGATCACCACTTCGTCGCGCCCATACAGAGCGGCCGGCTCGCACCAGAGATTGCCGGCGAGACCCGCGGCACTGACGGCGCTCGCCGTCAGCCAGGGCTCGGCGGCAAAATAACCGGAAGCGACGCGATTGCGCAGATGCACCAGCGACATCGCCACGGCGCTGCTCGCCGGCAGTTTCAGGTTGACCGGGCGCAGGCGCAGGACGACGCCTTCGCGCCACCACGGATGCCGCGAGTCGCTCGCACAGGCGCTCTCGCACAGTTTGCCGAAGACCGGCTCGTTGCCGCACTGCCCTTCGACGGGGCCGACGGTGATCTCGTAGATGGCCAGCCCGGTGGTTTCCGTGACCCCGCCCTTGCCCGCTTCCAGACAATCGGCGAAGTCGGCGTTGCCGCTCGCCGGCGCCGGCGCGGCGGTGGCCAGCAAGTCGGCAATTGCCGCCTGCATCTCGCCCGTGGCGAGAACGAAGTTGCCCGCGGCGGTCACCGCCAAGCCGGCGCCGACAGTGAGCTGCGCGCCGCTGATGGCGACTCCCAGGCCATGCACCACGCCCCAGCCACCGGCAAGATTGGCCAGGCGCGTGCGTGTGCGGTGGTAATCCTGTTCGAGCGCGAAGGCGTCGGCGCGCAGGAACTGGCCGTCGAAGTAATGCAGGCGGGTCAGTGGGCTCGCCTGCTCGATGAAGGCGACGCCGTCCTTGACGCTGATCTCGACGGTCTCGCCGGTGATTTCGTTTTTGCCCATGACTAGCCCCTGAAGATGGTGGTGGTGAGGTTGCGACCGTCGCTGCCCGGATGCAGCGCACCGGCGGGGATCAGATTGGCGCCGAGGAGCGGTGTGCTGCCCGTGCCGACGACCGTGATGCGCAACCGCGAACCGGCCGGCGCCCGGTCGAGCGTCAGCGTCACACCGGGTCGCGCGGGATCGCTTTCGTCATATACCGGCGCTGCCGGCGTGAAGGTCTTCCAGCCTTCGTCGTCGATGTACTCGCTGGCACCGAAAGCCGCCGCCTGGACGCTGGCCGGCGCCAGCTTCTGGCTGAAGACGAGCTTGACGTCGCTGCCGCTCAGCGTCGCGCCATCGGCGACGACGACGGCGCCAGCGGCGGCCGTTGCCGGCGGCGGTTCGGCAAGCAGCAAGGTCTGCAGCAGGCTCGTCGGCAACAGCGAGTTGCGCGTAGCGAGTTCGACGCTGCCGATCGTGGCCTGCCAGCCGCTGGCGTCCTGCCAGACATGGACCTCGCGCAGGCGGGCGAGGGTCAGGCAGAGATCCGCCTCGTCGGGCGCGTGCGCCGGAGCGAAGGGCGAGATGTCGGCAACAGCGCGCGCGCTGACCTCGCGCAGCAGCGTGGCGCGCGCCGCCGCCTGCTCGGCGGCCGGCAAGGCCTGCACGCCGGCCAGGCTGTCGTTGAGCCACTGCTCGGCAGGCAGCGGCTTGCCTTCGCTGCCGGTGGCCGCGGCGGTCAGACCCAGCCAGCGGCCGAGCAGGTGATAGGGGGCCGGCGAGGCTGCAGGCGGCGCGTCGACATGGCGCAGCAGCGCCAGTTGCGCGTTTTCACAGAGTCGCGCGTAGGCGATGTCGGCCGCACTGCCGGCACAGGGCTCGGCGATCGCCGGGACCGGCTGGTCGAGACAACTGCCGTAGCAGACGACGACATCGAGGTCGAAACGGGCATCCTTGGCCGAGGCGATATCGTCGAATTCGTCGTCGCCGGCGTGTTTTTCCCACCACTTGGGCAGACTGACGCATTGCTCGCTGTCGAGCAGCAGGTCGCGCCCCAACGCGTCGATCGCGTAGCCGGGACCAACGTGCAGTTCGAAGTCGTCGGCGTCGAAACGCACCGGATAGCCGGCGACGACACCGCTGCCATGCAGCAGGCGCTGATGGCGGCGCAGGCGGCCGACGTGGAAACCCTGCTCGGCGCGCAGGTCGGCGACGCCGAGCAGCATGCCGAAGTGGTAGTTCGGCGCGCACTGGGGATTGTCGGGCAGGCTCGCCGCACAACGGTCGATCAGCGGCAGCCCGCTGCAACCGAGTCCGGGGGTGTCGTTCGCATTCATGGTCTTCTCCGTGCTCAGAACAAGGACGCGCTGCGGGCGACCGCATCGGCACGCTGCCGCTGCGTTTCGCTTTCGGCCAACTGCGCGGCACTGGCCCGCAGGTGCGCCGCGCCGGCCCCGGCCGCCTTGCGCTGCGTCAGCCGTGCCGCGCTGAGCGCACTCACCAGGGCGGCCTCGGCAGCATCCCGGTCGGCCAGCAGCGTGGCCGCTGCCGGCGGCCCGGACAACAGCGTCAGCCGCGCCAGAGCGCTGTCGAGGCTTTCCAGCGCTTCCCAGAGCGCGTCTGGAACGGCGGCGAACCAGGCCTGCAGGCTTGCCCTCTCGCCGGCGTCGACTGCCGTGCGCGCCGCTTCGAGATCGGCCGCCTTGCCGTCGAGCGCTGCGCGCTGCACGCTCAGCGTCGTCGCGTCGAGCTGGGCCGGCGTCGCGTCGGGCTCGGCTTGCATGGCCGCGTGCAGCGCCTGGTCGTAGCTGGCCTGCGCGCTGCGCAGCGCCAGTTGTGCGTCATCGACGGCCTTGAGTTTGGCGAGAGCGGCTTCGCGCGCCGACTTGCGGCTCGCGTCGTGCAGGCGGGCATGCTGCCAGGGCGTCAGGACCGGGAAGCTGGTCGGAGGCACCGCCACCGGCAATGCCGCCAGGCGCTCGAGCGTCGCCACGTCGGCGGCCAGCGCCGACCCCGCCTGAAAGCGCGCACTCACCGCCTGCAGCGCCGTGTCGAAGGCGCGCTGCGCCTGCGCGAGCGCAGCGTGGCTGGCCGTGAAGGCAGCCGTCTCGACGCCGGCCGCGCTGGTCGCCGATGCCTCGATGATCGCCCGCCGCGCCCGCACGCGTTTGAGGAAGTCTTTGGCCGCCGTGCCGCTGGCCGGGAATTCGCCCTCGACGCGGGCGCGCGCATCGGCGCCGAAGCCGGTCAGCGCCGCGGCGGCATCGGCAGCCAGGCCGGCGAGGCTGCCGGTGGTCAGCGCGTCGCCCATTGTCGTACGCGTTGCCGCGTCCTGGGTGGCTTGCGCCAGCATCCGTCGTGCCTCGGCGAGTTCGCTGGCGAGCGCGCCGGCACGCCCCTGCCGAGCGGCCAGGTCGGCGCGCAGCCGCTGCACCGCGAGTTCGCCATTGGCCAGCGCCACGCGGGCTGCCGCCAAACCGATCAAGGCGTCCTCCATGCGCACCAGCAGCGGGTCGCCGTCGGCCGGCATGGCGATCGCCGCCAAAGCCCGGCGTGCCGCCGCGACGGCATCGGCCTGGCTGCGCGCCGCATCCGCAGCCGCACGCTGCGACGCTTGCGCAAGCGTCAGGGCGTTGCGCAGCGTCGCCAGCGACGCTTGCTCGGCGACCAGCGCGAGGTCGAGACGACTGGCTTCGTCGTTCCAGTATTGGGTCAGCGTGGGCATGGAAATTCCTCCTGTCAGCGTGCTTGCGGGGTGATCGGGGCGAGGTCGTCGGCGTCGTCTTCGGCCGGCCAGACGGTATGCGGCGGAAAGCCCGGGTGGGCACGCCCGGCCTTGTCGAATTCATTCTCGACGGCGAGCAGGAAATGACGTTGATGAATCCGGCAGGCCGCTGCCGCGGCGAGGAAGGCCGCCGCCAGCGCCGCGCTCTTGATTTGCGCGCCCGACAGCGCATACCACGCGGCCAGCTCGGGCAGGCTGACATCGTCGGCGAGCGGTGCGCCGGCCGGCAGATGCAGCCGCCAGAGCGCTTCGCGCGCAGCCGCGTCGGGCTCGGGAAACTCGACGATGAATTCGAAGCGACGGGCAAAGGCGTTGTCGAGGTTCGAGCGCAGATTGGTCGTCAATACCGCGACACCCTCGTAGCGCTCCAGCCGCTGCAGGAGATAGGCGGTTTCCAGATTGGCGTAGCGATCGTGCGCGTCCTGCGTCTCCGTGCGTTTGGCGAACAGGGCATCGGCCTCGTCGAAGAGCAGCAGGGCCCGCGAACGTTCGGCGATGTCGAAGACCGCGGCGAGATTCTTCTCGGTCTCGCCGATCCACTTCGACACCAGGCTGGCCAGGTCGACGACCAGCATGTCGACGCCGAGCGCCCGTGCAACGACTTCGGCCGCCAGCGTCTTGCCGGTCCCCGGCGTGCCGAAGAAGAGCATGCGCACGCCGCGCCGCTCGCCACGGCCCTGCGCAAAGCCCCAGTCGTCGAGCACGGTGATCTGTTGCAGCACCCGCCGCACGGCGCGCTGCAACTGCCGGCGCGCCGAGTCCGGCAGGAGCAGCGCCGGCCAGCCGGCGCGCGGCAGCACACGCTGAATTCCCGGACGGCTGCTCCAGGTGGTGCGGGCGCGGATGCATTCGCCAACCTCCTCGAGCACCAGCGGTTGTGGCGACAGGCTCTGGCGCAATCCGAGATCGCGCACGACGTCGCGCGCGTCGTCCGGGTCGATCGGATAGCGTGCGGCGAGGACGTTGGCCTGCTCGCCGAGTTGGGGCAGCAGCCATTGCCACAGGCGGCGGCGGGCAACCGGCGCGAGCGCCTGCACCGGCAGGCGAATCAGCGGCAGCCCGAGCAGCGGCGACTGCTGCTCGGAATGCCCGCTGGTAATCAGCGGCAGCTCGGGAAGGCTCGGCAGTGCCGCCGCCAGCCTGGCGCTCAGCCGTTCGCTTGCCGAATCGCCGGCCGCCTCGTCGTTGCGCGCCTCGAGCCACAGGCACGCCTGATGCATGAACGCCGCGGCGTAACCGTCGACACACGCGCTGCCGCGCGTGTCCGCCTCGACGCCGTCGCTACGCGTGCGCACGGCGACCACCGCCGCCGCGCCGAGGAGCGCGCGCACGCGTGTCACGCGCATCGCCGCATCGCCGCCGACGAGCATGATCTGGCAAGGCAGAGCCCGGCGCAGCGCGACGATCGCCTGGGTGACCGCCGGCAGCGCCAGCCAGTCGTCGAGCCCCGGCACCTGCGCGTAGCCGCCGACCAGTTCGCCGTTGTCGAGCTGTGGCGGCCGCGCCATCAGTGCCTCCCAGACGCCTGGACCAGCCTGCAGGCTGCGCCCGTGCCAGGGCCCGCTCCCCACCAGGCGGATCAGGCCCATGCTGGCGAACGGCGAGTAATGGAGCAGATCCTCGACCGCGTCACGGACGCCAAACGGAACGGCACGGGCACCGGCGGCGCTCTCCGATTCGAGCCAGTGCAAGGCCAGCGTGCCGGTCGGCATCGGCAGCCCGGCCGGGTGGAACAGACGGCAGAGCGTCGCGAAACCCTCGTGCGCTTCCGGCAGGCAGGCGAGCAGGAGCAGACCCTCGAACAGCGCCGCCGACTGGCGAGCGCGCGCCAGGCCGGCGAGGCGCAGCAGGGGGTGTGCCGCGGGCGGTGGCTGCAGCGCAGGCGGCAGCTCGCGCGCGAAGCGCTCGGCGAAGGCCAGAGCCGGCAGCACG
>AATO01000140.1_pt1 | contig 11382 bp, 10 predicted proteins | sample 270628 | NCBI WGS metagenome assembly AATO01 (sample SAMN02954268, study PRJNA17657) | bioreactor sludge metagenome | biome: terrestrial; feature: bioreactor; material: sludge; isolation source: Enhanced Biological Phosphorus Removal (EBPR) bioreactor sludge | place: USA: Madison, Wisconsin | reverse complement strand
GAGGTCGCCGGTGACCCCCAGGGGATCGAGCCGGGGAGCGGCAATCAACACCGTCAGCAGGTCGCCCGGCGCGCCGAAAGCGCCTTTCGCCGACAGCCGGTTGCCGGCCGCAGTCAGTTCGACGTCCGCCTTGCGCAGGCGCTCGCCGGCGAGGTCGATCTCGCCGCTGCCAGTCAGCGACTCCTTGCCGAGACGGCTATCGCGAAGCTGGAAGCGCAGCCCCAGCGCGAGCCGCGGCCGGCTGCTGCCCTGCGCCTCGAACTCCGCGTTGAGACGCGCGGCCGGCAGCCTGGCAAAACGGCTCGGGTCGAAATCCCTGAGCGTCCCGCGCAGCGAGAAAGCGCCCGCCTCGAGCAGCGCAACCTTGCCACTGGCGACGAGCTGCGCGTCGCCGGCCACCAGCCGCAAGGTCTCGACGGCAACCGCGGCCGGATCGATCAGCAGCTTGCCCTGGATCGCGAACTGCGGACCGCGCAGGTCGGCCTCCAGGCTCTGGCGATGCAGGCCGAGCGTGGCGCGCAGCGGGCCGGCCAGTTGCGTGCGGCGCAGGCCGCCGTACAGGGCGCTCGCATCGAGCGCGGCCACCGCGACGCGCAGCGCCAGTTGGTCATCGCGCAGACTACCGCTGCCCTGCAGACGGCCGCCACCGGAGAGGCGGACGTCGAGATCGGCCAAGCGCAGTTCACTCTCGCCGAGCGTCAGCCCGGCGGCCAGCGATTCGATCGGCAGAAGCTGCCGGTCGACGGCGCCCGGGCGACGGTTGACCACCGTCAGGCGCCCCGCCAGTTCGCCCGCCTTGCCCTGCGGGCGCAACTCGCCGCGCAGGTCGAGCTGCGCCCGCGGCGCGCCCTCGACCCAGGCGGCCGGGTCGATCCCCGAGAGTTTTGCCAGCACCTCGGCGATCGGCTGGACCGCCAAGGGGCGGATCCGCGCCTCAAGCTGGCCGGCAACGGCCTCGCCGGCGCCGGCAGTGAGGGCACGGAGCTTGCCGACCAGTGCGAACTCGTCGAGGCGACCGTCGGCCGTGAGATCGAAGGCGAGCGGCCGCTCGGCGACTTCACCCTCGATGCCGGCCCCGGCCGTCAGCGCAAAGGGCGGATCGGCGGCCAGCGTCGCCTCCGCACGGATCGCCAGACCGGCGACGCGGGCCCGCAACTCGACCAGGCGATGCCACGCGCCGTCACTCGCCGCCCGGCCGCTGAGCGACTCGGCGACGCTTACCGCCTTGCCCTGCGGATGCGCGTAGTCGGCAATTTCGATGCGCCCGAGAAACATCTGTTCGATCTCGACCGCCAGGGGCAGCCGCAAGCTTTCCGGCACCGCCACCGGCTCGCTGCTGGCGACGTTGGCGATGCGCAGATTGGCGGCGGCGAGGCGGCTGACGGTCAGGCGCCCGCGCAGCAGATCGACCGGCCGCCAGTCCACCTGCAGATCCTGTACCTGGATGTCCAGCGTATCGCTACGCCAGTGCGCCGACTGCAGCGAAAACGATCCGCTGAGCGCGCCGGCCGGTTCGTCGAGACTGAGCCGACCTTCCAGCAGCGCTTCGATCGACCGGCAGCTCGCGCGTAAGCCGCTCTCGCTGCCGAACAGCCAGCCGACCCCCGCCAGGGCCACCAGCACGGCGCCGAGAGCGGCAAAGCCCAGCCAGCGCCAGCGCCGGCGCGCCGGCGGCGCCACGACAGCCGCCTCGTCGCCCGTCGTCGTCGATTCCTGCACGTCGCGTTCGTCCCGATCGCCGTTCAAAATGGTATCGCCAGCGAGAAGTCGAGCCGCAGCGTGCCGTCACGCTGACCATAAGCAAGGTCGATGCCGAGCGGTCCGGCCGGGCTGCGCCAGCGCGCGCCGACCCCATAGCCGACCGCCAGATTCATCTGCTGCGGGTCATCGACGGCGTTTCCGGCATCGACGAAGACCGCGGCACCCCAGGTCGGATTGAGCCAGTGCGTGTATTCGCCGCTCATCGTCACCAGGTAACGGCCGCCGACGATCGCCGCGCCTTCCTTGACGCCCAGGCTCAAATACGGGTAGCCGCGCACCGAGTTGCTGCCGCCGGTACGAAAGAGGAAGTCCTGGGGAATGCCGTTCGACGACGAGGCCAGCGTCGCTCCCAGCTCGCCGCGAAAAAGCAGGGCATCGGTGGTGCTGAGCGGAATCCCCTGGCTGTAACGCAGATAGGTGCGGACGAAGTTCTGATCGGAAAGCAACTGCTTGCTGGCACCGCCCAACTGCAACTGCAGCGAGACGCCCTCGGCGAGATCGAGCGGGTCTTTCGCATGGCGCCAGGTCCAGCCGACCATGGCCGTCAGCGCGCGGTTGGTCGTCGACGGCGCCCCCTGCGGTGATTGTTCTTCCCGCTGCCAGTTGAGGCCCAGACGCTGCTCGATGCTGCCGCGCCGCTGCACACGCGTCGCCCCGACGCCGACACGCTTGATGCCGAGCTTCTCGATGTCCGAGTTCTCGACCGCCGCACCGACGCCATCGCGGCGCTGCCGGTCGTCCGGCGGGAAGAAAACATCGGCGTACGCCGTCTGGCGCAGTTCCTCGAGACGCACCCCGGTCTGCAGTTCCCAGGCACGGCTCAGAAAGTCGCTGTTGCGATAGCTCGCTTCGACGCGCGCGCCGGTGTTGGTACTGTAGCCAGCACCGAGAGACACCTGGTACGGCGCGCGCTCGCGCAGCTGGACGCGCACCGGCGCCGTTACCCACCCGTCCTCACCGACCAAGGGGGCGCTACCGTCGGTATCGCCGCGCTCGATCGTGACGCTCGCCGACGAGAAATAGGGCGTGCTCTGGAGGGCCGCCTGAAAGGCCAGCAAGTGCTCTTCGCGATAGTTGTCGCCAAGCTTGACGGTCCGGTTCAAGCGCTCGACCAGATCCGGCGAATAGCGCGCGAGACCGCTGATGGCCAGCTCGCCGAAGCGGTAGCGCGGACCGGTCGTCGCCTCGACGTGCAGATCGACCCGGCGGGCCTCGGGATCGACGTCGGCGCGGGTTTCCTGCAGGCGCGCCGCGGCGAAGTCGACGGCCAGCAGGTCGGCGAGCAGCCCCTGCTTCGCATCGTCCCACGCCGCCTGCCGGAAAGGCTGGCCGGTCTTCAGCTTCCAGCCCTGTACCAGCGACTGCCGGCGAACCGCGTCGATGTCGCCGACAATCTCGATCTCGACACTGCCGATCAGCGAACGCGGGCCGGGATCGACCTCGAGCAGCAGTTCCTCGCCACGCTGTCGGAGGACGACGAGCGGCGAAAAGTAGCCCTCGGTCGCCAGCAGACTCGCCACCTCACGCTGCATCCGCCGCTCGAACGCCGCCTGTGCCGTCGCATCGGCAACCTCGCCAAGTTCGAGGTAGCGCTCCAGCAGTTCGTCCACCTCGTCCGGCGCCACCAGTTGTGGCACGGCGGCGAAAGCAGGCAGGGCGAGCAGCAACGCCGCAATGGCAAGAGGTTTGTGCATGGGTCTGTCAGGTGCCGGCATGGCCAGCGGCAAGTCCTGGGCTTGAAGGTTCCGTCAGCGTGCCGAGACGACTCGCCACGCCGTCCGAATAGCCCGCAGCGGCAACCGCCGGCCGCATAGGATAAACCTTTTGCACCCACTATCGACAAGATCGACGCTGGCACCAGCCGCCGCACCGCACCCCGAGCCGCGTAGCCCGGATGGAGCGAACGCGAAATCCGGGGCCACCCCAGCCCGCTCGCCCCGCCGAAAGCCCCGCAACCCCGCACCCCCACCGCACCACCGACCGCGCCCAACCGCCCCGAAAGCCCGGCACCCCGTAGCCCCGTAGCCCGGATGCAGCGCACGCGAAATCCGGGGCCACACCACAAGCCACCCCGCCTCGCCAAAAGACCCCGCAACCCCGCACCGCCACCGCACCACCCACCGCGCCCAACCGCCCCGAAAGCCCGGCACCCCGTAGCCCGGATGAAGCGCACGCGAAATCCGGGGCCACACCCCGCCCGCCGACCCCGCCCTGTCTCGCCTTGCCACCCCTTTCCCTACTCCACCGCACGCAACCACCACATCCGAATCGGCCAGCGAGCCGCCGCGCCCGACCCGCCGCGCCACCGCATGCAGATGTCCCCAGCAGCCGTACCAGGCCGATCGATGCTTCTACCCCAGCATGTCGAGCGGACTGCGAACGCCGTGCCCACCGCGCTTGAGCACGTGCGTGTAGATCATCGTCGTGCTCACATCGGAATGACCCACCAGCAGCTCCTGCACGGTGCGGATGTCGTAGCCGGTTTCCAGGAGGGATGTGGCGAACGAATGGCGCAGAGTGTGCGGGGTAGCCGGCTTGCTGACTCCCGCAACGCGCAGCGCCTGGTGCATTGCACGCTGAATACTCTGCGCCTCCACGTGGTGTCGCCGCACCGCCCCGGAACGCGGATCGACCGGTCGCCTGGCGGCAACGAAGACGTACTGCCATGCCCATTCACGCGCCGCGTTCGGATATTTCCTCTCCAGAGCCCATGGCAGGTAGACGTCCCCAAAGCCCGCAGACAGATCAGCCGCATGCAGCGCCTTCACGCGTGCCAGATGCTCCCCCAGCGGCGCCATCAGCTTCTCGGGCAGCATCGTCACCCGGTCTTTGAACCCCTTTCCCTCGCGCACCAGGATTTCGCGGCGAGCAAAGTCCACATCCTTAACGCGCAGGCGCAGGCACTCCATGATGCGCATCCCCGTACCGTAAAGCAGCCGGAGGATCAGGCCCGTGGTTCCCTCGATCGGCCCGAGCAGGCGCTGCACTTCTTCGGGCGTCAGCACCACGGGCAGACGCTTGCCGGACTTCGCCGACTCGACATCATCCAGCCAAGGGAGATCAGTCCTCAGCACCTCCTTGTAGAGAAAGAGCAGAGCGCTTTTTGCCTGATTCTGCGTGGATGCGGAAACCCGCCCTTCGACGGCGAGATGGGTGAGAAACGTCTCGACCTCCCGTGCCCCCATTTCCTGAGGGTGGCGCTTGCCATGGAAAAGGATGAAACGTCGTACCCAGCCCCTGTAAGCCTGCTCCGTCCGTATGCTATAGTGCTTGAGGCGTATGCTTTCGGAGAGTTGGTCAAGGAGCCTCTTGGGAGGCCGGACAACGCCGTTGGCATTGACGCAATTGTCGGAATTTTTAGTGAACGTGCCCATGCCCTACCTCCTTGTTTCCGTTGGAAGTTCATCGCTATATGTACATGCATACAGTATACTGACGCAAAACTCTGCGTCAAGTAGGTTTGCTACATCACGTTAGGCTCCCTCACACTCCATTATTCGGAGAACCGTGTCCATGGATCTTGAGGAACGCGTCGTACGGTTGGAGTCCGAGGTAAAGCAGATTCATGAGCGTTACCTCGTCGCAAATGCTGAGCTCCGTCGGCTGGGAATTGAAAACGGGTCTAAAGGAGTAAAGGGGGGCTTCTTCCTCTTCGCCTTCGTGTTCTCCGTCAATGCCGCTTATGCATATGCTACGGGTGGAAAGGACATCTTTTCCGCATGGCACCTCATTGGCCTTGGAGCGCTACTTTGCTTAGCACTTGTTGCGTACTTTGGATTCATCTTCAGGTACACAGTGAGCGCCGAATTCGCCAAAGACAAGCTATCTTTCGGTACTGGTGGGCATCCGTCGGATAAGCCGGGTGCCTAACAATTTATTCGAGCCGACGCCCGCATGCTTCGCTTGCGGGTTCCCTTCGCAGCGTCGCTGCTACGGCGCGGCTCAATTCAAACGTTAGGAGCCTTTGGTTTGACCACTATCAGGAAGGAAGATATGTCAGAAGTTGAACAACTATACGCACGAATTCGCGAGAAAATTGAGCACGAAGATGATCTCGTGAATCAACGGCAGATGTGGATGATTACCTTCAATGGCCTTCTCTTTACAGCCTACGGATTTTCGTTGGGCGCGAGCGGCTCATCCATTTCCGGACTCGCTTCAGATCCAACTAATCAACGACTGCTTGAATCATTCAATTCATTGCAAACCACTATCGAGGCATTACGTCTTGCTTTGGCTGGAGTGGGAACACTATCAGCTATTTTTGGCTTGCTTGGTGTCATTGCCGCATTCAAGGCCATCCGTGATGACGAGTACGTATTTGCAGAGTTTGTTAAACAGACGCTCAAAGCTGGGAAGTACGTGCCCGTATTGCCATCATTAATCGGTAGGCGCTGGAATAATGTCTTCGGCATGCTATCCGGTATGTTTTTTCCATTGCTTGTTGCGGGCGCATGGATTTGGACGGTACAGATAGTGCCTAAACCAGAGTGGTTTCTGATAGGTGGAATTGTCGGCACATTAATTCTTGGTTTGCTGGTTTGGGTTCTCTTACCGCGGAACTTGGGGGATGACTCCTAACACTACGTTCCAAGGGACGCCCTCCAGCAAGCTTCGCTTGCTTCCGGGCGCCCCTGAACTACGACGTTAGGGCTCGCGCAAGTGTCGCTTGAGCGCTTTCAAACTTGGTTTCGTTTCGGGCATTGGCTGAATACCCCGCAGGGCATTGCTTTGTTATTGAGCATCCCAGTGTGCTGGTCAGTGGCAGCATTGCGCTTTGCAGCGCCGGATGTAGCAGAGGTTCGTGCTTTCTCTTCGCCTACATGGCTTTACGTTTTTTCCCCGTTTCTTGCTTTTGTGGCATTTGTCAGAGTTAGCGCGCCATCGCTTGGCTCTTCATGGCCGGCAACGTTTTCTGTGTGTGTAATGTCGGGGTTTCCGTTTTATGTTTCCTACATCAGGCCCTAATCGGGTAAGGGCCGGCGTCTAACCGGCCCTCCCCACACCACCCGGCATGCGGGTCCGCACCGGGCGGTTCATCAACAGGGCGCACACGACGTTGTTAAGCGTAACCGTGAGCCTTCATCCAAAGATTCCGGATACTCACCAGACCTTGTGCTCTCAACCAATCGTTCGTCATCCCGACTTGCGTGGCCTTTGACCGAGACAAATGCCAGTAGCTCTTGCTGCTGACGCCCGTCAAGATCGCCGTCCGCCGGTCGACCCCCAGCGCCAGAAGGTGGCTGATCTTCGTGCGACACAAACGCCACTGTTTCCAGTAGCACATGCGCACACGTCGGCGTAGCCATTCATCCAGTTCGGGAATCGGTCGGTAATACTCCGAGATGCCAAAGTAGCCCATCCAGCCGCGCAGGTACTGCCCGAGTTTCTCGAACCGATGTGGCATCGAGACTCCCCAGCTTCGCCCCGTCAGTTCCCGGAGGCGGTGCTTGAAGTCGGCGAAGGCGGCATCCGACCAGCGCAGTTTGTTCTTCCTGAAGGTGAAGCCCAGAAAAACGCACTGCTCGATCTTTGCCACCTGGCTCTTCTTCTCGTTGACCGGCAGTTTGAGTTGCCGGCCGAGGTAGGCGGTGAGACTGGCCTTGACGCGCTGGCCGGCCCGTTCGCTCTTGACCAGAACCATGAGGTCGTCGGCGTACCGCGCAAAGCGGTGGCCTCGCCCTTCCAGAGTCCGATCCAGATCGTCAAGCAGGATGTTGGCCAGCAGCGGCGAGAGGGGTCCGCCTTGCGGCGTTCCCAACTCGCTGGGTTGAAGCGTGGAACCAATCATGACACCCGCCCGCAGGTAGCGGCCGATGAGGGCCAGCAACCGCTTGTCGCTCACCTTTCTGGCCACTCGGGCCATCAGGATGTCGTGATCGACGTTGTCGAAAAATTTCGCCAAGTCGAGATCAACGGCGATGCGATAGCCGGCCTTGAGGTCGGCTCTGACCTGCTTGAGTGCGCCGTGGGCGGAGCGTCGGGGCCGAAACCCGTAGCTCGATTCGGAGAATTCCGGATCGAAGATCGGTGTCATGATTTGAGCGATGGCTTGCTGGACGACCCGATCAACAACGGTCGGGATGCCCAGCGCGCGTTCGCCACCATTGGGCTTCGGGATAATCACCCGTCGCACCGCTTGTGGCTGATAGCGACCCTCGCTCAGGGTCTGGCGGATGGCCGGCCAGTGCTCACAAGCATACGCCGGGAAGTCCTCAATGCGCAGTCCGTCGATTCCCGGTGCGCCGCGATTGGATTTCACTCGACGCCACGCCTGTTTCAGGTTGGCCGGTGAGAGTACGGCTTCCATCAAGTCCTTCCCCATACAACCTTCCTTCGGGGCGTCGTGCAAGGCTGGCTGGGCAAGATCACGCCGATCCCCGGCTCCCCCGGTCGGGTTCATTGTCGGGTTCGAGTGACTCACGGCTCCTCCTTGTCTGTTCATGTTCGGCCCTTCGCGTTACCTTTCGGTGTCGCTACTATGGCCTCTGCTGACTCCTGATCAGTCACGCTGGCGATTGCTCGCCGTCGCGCTATGGCCTTCGCTTCGCTCGCTGCCTGTTCGCTCGTCTGCGGCCGGCAGCCTCCCGCAACGCCCGGATCATTCTGTTAAGCAGCGATCCCCACTGCTTTTGCGAAACGTCGGCAATCGCTTGCCGATCAGGTCTCCCCAGGTAAGAACGCGATGTTTCCGTGCACAAGCGCTGCATTTACCTTGTCCGCCGTATCCGGTGGGCTTCGTCATGGGGTGCCAACTCGCCCGCAGACCAGGCCTTCTATGCAGTTTCTGTCCGTCGCCTCGCACTTTTGCGCTCCGGCTTCCTCCAGACAAGTCCTCACGACCTTGCCCTTGCCTTCGGCTAGTGGTTATCATGGCTTCATCATGAAGTCACGTCGGTACTCCCACAGGGGACTTCCACCCCATCACATCGCGCCCATGCTGGGCGCACACCCGGCGCTCAACCTCGCTCCTTTCAGTCGCTGGACGCTGCGCGATAAAACCGCGCAGCGCCGGTTAGCTCTACGTTGGGCGTCACCAAACACTCATGAGGGAATCTATGCGTGATCGCAATTATCTCTTTAACAATGCTGATTGGCATTCTGTAGATCAGCACCAGCGAAAAGAACTCGCGAAAGAGATCGATACCATCAACGGCGACAGGTTGCTCAACAGCTCCGTTGACGATCTATGTGATTACTTTGAGAAAAAGTACAGAATCGAAGTGCCAATCTTGAGGCCTGATAACATCGTCGCAGATCAACGCGAAACCAAGATTGATGTAAGCGGCGACAGGGGCAGGTATTTCAGCAATCCAGGTCAGCCGTTCTACGTGAATGGCACAACAGTAGAAATTTCAGTGCCGTTCGAAGGAGATTCAGAAGCATTCAAAATTCAGCCGACCAGCTTCACGATGAGTCCGCCTCGTGCCGAGGTCAAGAACAACAACCTCATCATAAAAATTGAGGGAACCGATTTGTCGGCAGAGCAAGTTCGAGCTGAGGTAAATAGAACGATTTCGGAAATCGAAGGGTATTTGGTTACCTTGCGCTCAAACGCGCAAGGTTTGAATTCTCAGGTTCGCTCAATTGCTCGCGGGGCAATTGAGCAGAGACGCACCAAGTTGCTAAAGGATCGAAATCTTCTTGGCGATCTTGGTTTTAAGATCAAAGAACGGGAGGGTGAGTCACGCACTTTTGCTGCTCCAGAGGTGCGGCGAAAACTAGCCCCGTCGCTCCCCCCAGCAAGTGCGACCCCATTTAAGCCGGAGCCGACTTTGGCAAGTGCGGACTATGACCATATCCTGAGCGTTATTCAAAATATGGTTCACGTAATGGAAAGAAGCCCTTCAGCATTCACATCGATGGACGAAGAGTCAATTCGATCGCACTTCCTTGTGCAGTTGAATGGGCACTATGAAGGCCAAGCAACGGGTGAAACATTCAACTATCAAGGCAAGACCGACATCCTTATTCGTTCAGACGGGAAGAATATTTTCATCGCTGAGTGCAAGTTTTGGTCTGGGCCTAAAAAGCTACTTGAGACCATAGATCAACTGCTCGGCTACAGTTCATGGCGGGACACTAAAGTCGCCGTCATTGTCTTTAATCGCAACAAGGATTTCACAAAAGTATTGGAGTCCATACGGGAAACAAGCAAAGGACACAGCAATTTCAAACGCCAAATTGCATTCGCTTCGGAAACTATGTTCCGGTATGTGTTTGCTCACCGGGATGACCCAAATCGGGAACTTTTGCTTACCGTTATGGCATTCGATGTTCCTGCTTAGCATTGAGGCGATGCCCAACCCGGCGCTCAACCTCGCTCCCTTTGGTCGCTGGACGCTGCGCGATAAAGCCGCGCAGCGCCGGTTAGCTCTACGTTAGGCCGCACAAGAGACAACCGCGTGTATCGCCTGCACTCAAGAGCTGACTTCGCGATCTTCTTCTTCGTGTCTGTCGCAGTGGGTTCATTGGGAGCGCTGATGCTCCTGTATCCCCTTGAACGGTTGCCCGAAGATCCCCAAGCTTACCGGCTTGTCCGGGGTGTTCTGAAAGAGGTAAAGGACGAGAGCCCTCGCAGAGGCACCTGGGTACTTTTCTCGCTCACTCACGATGAGACGGTGTTCGTAGCAAGTACACCTCCAGCGCGTGAGGAATCCAAGGCATGGGTTGTCGGTAGCACAACACTTCAGTTCTTTGTCCAAAAGCAATCAGCCGCTAACCTCGAGCCTGTTCCTGCGTACGGAATCAAAACCGACACACATCAGGTAAAGTCCCTGGAAAAAGACATCGCCTTCCACAACGCCGGAGTCAACCCCTGGGCCGGCCTTATGGCTCTAGCCATAGGTACCCTTGGGTTTGTCATCGCCGTCGTGTGTTACGTCCCGCGATATCTGGAACTCTTCAACCCGAGCCATTCGAGGTTGAGATGATGGCAAAGTCCCACGCTGACGCCGGAAGAAGAGGTTCCGGCGTCAGCGTGGGACGAGAGGGCTAGAAGGGCTCGCCTGGAGGTATTCTCCAAGGGGCTTCGGGATCGTAGAGGTTCATCTGACGGCTGCGGTGGCGGCGAAGCTGGACGAGGTAGCGGGCCTCACAAGCAGCGGCGAGTTGGTGAAGGAACTCGCTGATCGCCGCCGCACTTTCGTCGGAGAGGCCGTCGGGGAAGAGGGAGTGAGGGCGGCGTTTCATCGCAACTCCTCGATAGCCGCTTGCAGCAGATCGTCGGGCAAATGATTGAGTGCGCGCGGCACCGCCAGACGCATGGCGGTGCGCAGGATGCGCCCGGCGTGGCGCGGCAGGCCCTTGCTGGCTTGGCGCAGGAGTTCCAGGCCGGAATCGGTGAGCAGGGTATGCGCACACCCGGCGCTCTTGAGGGCATGGCCGACGAGTTGCGCAAAGCGCTCGCGTTCGAGCACCGGTCGCAGATGCACGCGTGCCTGGATGCGGCCGGCGAGTGCGGCGTAAGACGCCCGTTCGAGGGTTTGGGCGAGGATCGGGTGACCGACCAGCCAGAAAGTGATGAGATCGAGCGAATCGAAGGCGAAGTTGAGAAAAAGGGGGGAAATGGGGAAGAATTCGGGTGGGAATTCTGGGCTTCTCGAGGATCACGACGGGAGA
>AATO01000133.1_pt1 | contig 12773 bp, 9 predicted proteins | sample 270628 | NCBI WGS metagenome assembly AATO01 (sample SAMN02954268, study PRJNA17657) | bioreactor sludge metagenome | biome: terrestrial; feature: bioreactor; material: sludge; isolation source: Enhanced Biological Phosphorus Removal (EBPR) bioreactor sludge | place: USA: Madison, Wisconsin | reverse complement strand
GAGCTGAGAAGCCAAGCGCGAGAAGCACGGCCCGACTCAGTGAACACAGGTCTTTCATAGATGATCTGCCCATAGATAGTGTTTTTGTGGTGGAGCGCGAGGTGGGCGAACAGGCGAGGTGACTCATCTCGACCCTTGTTGCTGCCCACGCCAACCCGCCGCCTGCTCAAGTTCGACGCGCGCCAGGGCCAAATCGGTCATGGCTTCCAGCGCCTCGCGGCGGGTATCCAGGATCTGGCGGGTCGCGAGCAGGAGCTGAGTGAGGCTGATCTCGCCCGCTCGGTAGGCCGCTGCGGACAGGCGTCGGTTCTCGTACAGGCGTTGCAGGACCACTTGTTCCAGCCGCTTCACCCGTCCGCGCAGGCTTTCCAGCTTTTGCCACAGAGCAAGGACCGTTGCGCGCGCATCCCGAACGGCCACCTGACGCTCGATCTGGGCTTGGGTCAGGTCGGTGACAGCCTTGCCGATACCGGCGGCATTGCGGCGAAACAGCGGTAGGGGCAGCGAGACGGAAAAACCCATGACCTGCTCACGCGCATCGCCCGCCCCTTCGCGGGCGGTGAATACACCGACAGTCACGTCAGGGTAGGCGGCGGCACGCTCCAGACCCAGGCGACTGCGGGCGGCCTGCTCGTGGTACTCAAGCGCGCGCAGTCGGGGGCGACCGGCGGCGGCAGTCAGCAACTCCTCCAAGGTATATGGTGTGGCCGCCTCGGGGGCAAGCGTTCCTCGTACTTCCGGCAGCGTCTCGGCAGGCAGTTGCAGCGTTGCGGCAAGCTCTGCGCGAGCCTGGATGAGCTGCTCGCGCGCGGTTTCGAGCTGATTGTCGGCGCGCGCCAGTTCCACCTCTGCGAGATTGCTGTCGAGCTTGGTGTCCTCGCCAGCTTTGAAGCGCTTTCTTGCCGCCCCTGCAGCATCCCTGATCAAACCGGCGAGTTCAGCTTCGGTGACGGTACGCGTCTGAAGCCCCAGCACCCGGACGAACTTCTGCTCGACCTCGGCGGCCACCCGCCAGCGCGTCTCTTCGACGACCTCCCTGAGTGCCGACAGGTCCTGCTCCGCCGCGCTGCGGCGATAGCCGTGCTGGCCGGCAATCTCCAACGTCTGGGTGATATCGACGCCCCACTCACTCCAGGTGTCATTTCCCTGGCTGGGCTGAGAAACCTTGCGGCGGGCCTGCTCCGCCCTGAGTTGCGGATTGTTCCAGAGCAGGCCGCGCGTATCAGTGACCTGCCCTTCGGCGGCAGCCAGATTTGCCTGAGCCGCCCTGAATTGGGGATTGGCCACTTCGGCGATTTTCAAGGCCGTTTCCAGCGTCAGGGGTGGCTCGGCAGCCGACGTCGCCGACGCCATCGCCGCCAAGACTAGCGAGGTGATGAAGCGGGCCACGCGCCCGCGATGAAGGCTCGAATGCATATCTCGTCGAAATCTCCGTTTGATGAATGAGGGGAGAAATCCGACGGAACGTAGGCCGGCCTGCGCGCAGGCGGCAAGGTAACCAGAAAAAGGAAACTGAGGGCGTCCCGCCGGATCAGACGGCGGGTACCCAATTGGGCCGTTCGGGACCCTGGAGAAAGACAGGAAGAAGGAAGCGATTAAGCGGCGAGGCGGCCCAAGATGTCGGTGTGGACAACGGTACCCCGACAGCAGATGTCACGACACCGACACAGCCGAGGTGGCACAAGAAGCAGTCGGCATCAGAACTGCTGGTGGTCGTGCCGCCGGCGTCGTTCTGGTCGGTGGCCTGATGCTGGTGTACGTGATGCCCAAAATGCTGCGTGTCTGCTCCCCGCTCTTGATGTAGACAATAGCTGCCCACCACGCCCCAGGCAGCCTGGAGCGGCGAAAGAACCATCAAGAGGATAAAGACAAGCCGCGTAATCACAGGTCGAAGTGTAACCGCTAACCAGGAATATTGCATGAGTCTTTTGCGCCGTCAGCCTTGAATCTCGGACGAAATCCATCCGCCGGCGATCAAAGCGCGATCTGCAGGCGAACCCCCGCGATGGTGGCATTCGGCAGGTAGAGACCGGGGTTAAAGATACGCTGGACGACGGGTTGCAGGACCACACCGGGTGCGAATTTCGCCCAGTAAGTCATTTCCACCGCTGTTTCCGCCGACGACGACAGCGGTGCGCCCAGTTCGTCCGACAACTGAGCGCGCCCTTGCAGGCCGGCATGGGCACGCGTCGCGGCGATACCGAAGTTGTCCCTCTCGCGCCCAGCGAAGGGGCCTCTGAAACTCAGGCCGAAGCTGAGCGAGTAATCGAGAACGTTGGTCTTGCCGTCGGTGAAACCATAGCGCAAGAAAGCTGCCAGGGCCCGATTCGACTCCGGCACACGAAACACCGTCTGCTCGGCGAGAAAATAGGCACCCCAATGCGTCGTCAGCAAAGGGGCGCCGGTGGCGGAGACGGCAACCAGTTCCGGGAAGCGCGGCGTATAACGCCACAGCCCCAGGGCCAGCTTGCTGATCGGCTCGAAATCGTCGCCCTTCTTATCGTCGTCTTTTTTCTCATCAGACGCGGGGCGATCGTGAAGCAAACCGGCCTTGACCGGACTGAAGCCGACTTCGCCGATCGCCATGCTGCCGCTACCGTTCTCCCAACTGATGTGGGGACCGGCTGTCGCGACCCGATCGGACGGAATTCCCCGCGTGACGGCCAGCATCGCGTACCAGGCAGGATCGGGATTGATCCGCAAGCGAGCGCCATAGGCGCTCGTCGCATAGATCGAGGGACCGGCCAGACTGCCGAAGCTGAAAACCTCAGCCGCTATGCCGAGCGACGGATGCAGGAAGAAGCCGGACGAATCGGTGACGTAGAACTCGGTATCGATCGGGTAGAGGCCAACCCGCACGGACGCCTTGTCGTTAAGAAAGGTCTGTTCCAGCCAGGCCTTGAAAATGCCGGTGCGGTTGACTGGCGCCTCGATGTTGTCGAAGCCCATCAGGCTGCCGGTGTTGTTGAGATTGACTTGCCCCCCATTATTGCTGATCACATGGAGATAGCCGGAGCCGCCCTTCCAGCCGAAGAGTTTCTCGCCACCGAACTTCAGGACGAGGTCCACGTGACCCATAACTGCACCGCCGCGCTGCAGGCCGCCGGTGTTGTTGCGCACGTAGTCCGCAGTGTACGTGAGGTCGGCCTGGACACCCGCATCGTGCAGCCGCTTGCGCACACCACCCCAGTCGCCGGTGAGGGTGGCTTCCTGCCAGTTTGGGGTCTCATCGGCGGCACCAGCTGCGGCGGATTCTCCGGGTCTGGTGACTTCTCCGGCCTCGGCGGTATCTTCGGCCGCCAAGGCGTGAGCGGCTAGAGGCTGCCAAAAAAAAGTAGCGAGCAGCGCGGCGCGGAACAGAGTTTTGGGCCTGATTCTCGGAATCACCACGTTAGCCATCTTTCGTATTTTTCTTCATGACGATCGCCACGCTCTGCGGTGTCTGTTTGCTGGCGCAGCCGGCTGGCACCTTCGGGACCCTGGAAAAAGACAGGAAGGAGGAAGCGACTAAGCGGCGAGGCAGCCCAAGATGTCGGTGTGGACAACGGTACCCCGGCAGCAGATGTCACGACACCGACACAGCCTTGAGGTATAGCGCAGAATGACATACGTCACGCTACTGACGCACCAGCCTCAGACCGTTGGCCACCACCAGGAGACTGCGCCCATATCCGCGAATACCGCCATCCACATGGTGCCCATACCTAGCAGCGTGAGTACCAGGAAGACGGCCTTGATGATCAATGCCAGCGTAATGTTCTGTACCAGTACCGTTCGCGTGGTGCGTGACAGGCGAACGAAGCGTGCAATCTTGTTCAGGTCGTCGTCCATCAGAGCCACGTCAGCCGTCTCAATCGCCGTATCGGTACCCGCCGCGCCCATGGCAAAGCCAATATCGGCTCGCGCCAGTGCTGGCGCATCGTTAATGCCGTCGCCCACCATGCCGACCTTGCCGCTTTGCGCGTAGCGTTCGATTGCGCGCAGCTTATCTTCCGGCAGTTGATCGCCCAAGGCTTCGTCAATTTGAATCTGGGCCGCAATGGCTCGTGCGGTGTGTGCGTTGTCACCGGTCAGCATGACCGTCTTGATGCCCAACTCATGTAGCGCCTGGATCGCGGCGCGGCTACTGTCCTTAACCGTATCGGCCACGGCAAACAGGACGAGCACGCGCTCGCCATCGGTGAGCAGAATGACCGTCTTGCCTTCCTCTTCCAAGTCGCCGAGCTGTGCCTCCAAAGGTGGAGTACAAACGCCAAGCTCATGGATCAACCGATGGTTGCCTAGCTGATAATGCACGTCGCCAACGGTTCCTCGCACACCTCGCCCTGGAATGGCAGCGAAGTCGGCGACATCAAGCAAAACGGTGCCGTTTTGTTGTCCGTTCGTGGCGATGGCACGAGAAACGGGGTGATCGGAGCGTGCAGCGAGGCTAGTGGCAATCCGGACGGCCTCCAATCCAGGCGGCTGATCGAGCATGACCGTATCGGTCAACACCGGTTTGCCGTGCGTGATGGTGCCCGTCTTGTCTAATGCCAGCCACGCGAGCTTGTAACCTTCTTCGAGATAAACACCGCCCTTAATCAAAATGCCGTGCCGGGCCGCTGCGGCCAGACCGCTGACGATGGTGATGGGGGTGGAAATGACCAAGGCACACGGACAGGCGATGACCAGCAGAACCAGAGCCCGGTAGACCCAATCGTGCCAATCGCCACTCAGTAGCAGCGGCGGAACAAGAGCGATGGCCAAGGCGAAGGCAAACACTGCTGGCGTATAGATCTTGGCGAACTGATCAACAAAGCGCTGGGTGGGGGCACGTGCACCTTGCGCCTCCTCGACCGCGTGAATGATGCGCGCCAAGGTCGAATTCGTGGATTCAGCCGTGACTCGGTATTCAAACGAACCCGACTCGTTAATTGTTCCAGCGAACACATTGTCGCCCACGGTTTTCTCGACCGGCAAGCTCTCGCCGGTAATGGGCGCTTGGTTGATACTTGACTGCCCGGACACCACCAGGCCATCAAGCGCGACGCGCTCGCCCGGTTTGACCCGGACAATTTGGCCAATAGTGATGGCTTTGACTGGCAACTCGACCCAATTGCCATCTGCTTGCTGTACCGTCGCCAGTTCCGGGGTGAGTTGCACCAAGCTGCGGATGGCATTGCGTGCCCGATCCAGCGACTTCGCCTCAATCAACTCGGCCAGCGTGAACAGAACCATGACCATGGCCGCCTCCGGCCATTGCCGCAGCAGTACCGCGCCGGTGACTGCAATGCTCATCAGGGCATTGATATTAAGATTGCCGTGGCGCAAGGCAATCCAACCCTTTTGGTAAGTGCCGATTCCACCGATGGCGATGGCAATGAGCGCCAGTAGTGCCGAAAACCATTCCGGTAGACTGGCCCAATTCACGATTTCTGCACCCAGGGCAGCGACGCCGGCCAGTGCCAGAGGCCACCAGGGTTTTCCGGCTGGCTCGGTGAACGCTGTTTGGGATTCCGACCCCATGGCTTCGGAATTCATGCCCAAGTCACGGATGGCGGCTTCAACGGCGGCCAAAGCGCCGTTGTCATGCACCACGGTCAGCACTCGTTGCATCAGGTTGAATTCCAGCCCTTGCACGGAGGTCATGCCGCCAAGCTTCTTACGGATCAACGCTTCCTCGGTGGGGCAATCCATCTGGGCAATGCGTAGGCGGGTCAGCGTACTGCCGTCCGGAATCTTGGCCGTGACCAGATTGGTGTCACCTGATGTTGGCTCCTGCACTGAATCGCCCGCGCAGCACGCATGATCAGGGTCATGCGAATGCGCAGGATCGTGCGGAGCACTCAAGTTGTCGTTACCAAGTGAATGGTCGTGGCTGCAAGCGTGGTGAGCAGGCGTAGTTTTCACGGAGTGAGAGGGCATGGCGTGATCGAATTATCTGAAGTAAAGTGAGTATTTCACACCCTGAAGGTACTATAGGGTCAAGTGTTTTGGAGTATGGTCATGAAAATCGGTGAACTCGCCCGCGTAGGGCCATGCACGGTGGAAACCGTGCGCTACTACGAAAAGAAAGGATTGTTGGCCCCCCCGGCACGTACGCCGGCCAACTACCGTAGCTATGGCAGTGCTCACGTCTACCGGTTGCGATTTATCCGTAACTGTCGGGCATTGGATATGACGCACGAGGAAATACATATGTTGTTGGGATTGATGGATCAGCCTGCCGGTGATTGCGGTGGCGTCAATCAACTACTGGACGAACACATTGCTCACGTCGAAGTTCGTATCGCCGAATTGTGCCAACTCAAGCAGCAGCTCAGTGAATTGCGGCAACGCTGCCAGAGTGAGAAGGCCACGGATGCCTGTGGAATCTTGCAGGGGCTGGCGTCAATGGAAACAGAGCCTCGGCATGAACGGCACACACACCTCGGTTGACGGGTCTTAGCCGAACCTTAACGCCCCTTGTCATATTTTGGGCGTTTACGGGTCTGTGATAGATATAACGCATTGATTCTAAACGGCGCGGTTTTCTCTGACGTTTTGTTGTGCCATAATTTTTTGCATTGACCCCGAATTTCCCTTGCTTTTGTTGTACGATGGTGGGCATGTTTATTCGACAGACACGAACCAACAACAAGGCGACCGGCGAGGGGTACTTCACCTATCGGCTGGTGCGCGGCGAGCGCGTCGGGGGCAAGGTTCGGCAGATCACTGTCCTGAACCTCGGGCGAAACTTCGCGATCAAGCAGGAAGACTGGCCGATCCTGTGTAGCCGCATAGAGCACCTTCTTCATCCTCAGCAAGCGTGTCCTTTCGGCAACGCTGCGAAACCCCGGTCGCGCGTGCCTCGGCCGCGCGGCGGCTGATCCGCGGTGACCGCCACGGGTGGCGCGCGGCCCCGCGGCCGTGCGCAGGCAAGCCCCAAGCGGCAACCCGGGGTCCGCTTCCGTTCGGAACGTTGGAGATCGTTGCGCTGCCGGGTTAGTCCGGCGGAGGTTCGGTACTCTCCGCCTCGGCGTGTGCGAGGGCTTCGCTATAGTTCCAGGGCATCCAGGCCGCCGGATCGAGCGCCACCTTGCCCGAGTGGCGCAGCAGGGAAACGAGGTAGTGGAACGGCTCGATCTTGTGGAGTTCGGCGGTATGGATCAGGGTCATGAACAGATCACCGACGCGCGCGCCGTTCAACGTCCGATAGAAGAGCGCGTTCTTCCGATGCAGAATGGCCTTTTTGAGTATACGTTCGGTGATGTTGTTGTCGAGTGGGGCGCCCGGCACGCGCAGGAACAGGGTCAGCTTCTCCCAGTGGTTCTGCATGTACGCGATCGCCTGACCGAGTCCCGAGTGGGGCTCCACGGTGTGCTCCGCGAACTGCTTGGCCATCCAGTCTTGCAGCGCCTTCATCCGTGGGCCACTTTCCTTCTGGTGAAGGAGCAGGCGCTCGGCGGGCGAGAGCCCCTGCTGCTTGGCCTGCGCGTCGGTGTGGAAGACGGCGCGCAGCGTGTGCAGGACAAAGGCCACTTCTTCCGGAAAGGCCTCGACCACATCGACGTAGTTGCGTCGCGCATGCGGAAGGCACGAGGCGGACAGCGTGGAATGATCGCCCGGCCGGTTGCGCGTCGAAGCATCGGACATGTGGATCGGCGGATCGGTCACTTCCCGCAGATCGAGCACTTCGGCAAGGTGTTCGCCGGCATGACAGGGCCCGGTCTTGAACAAGGCGATCAGACCATTGGGCGTCTCGGCGACGACACCGGAAGTGAACACGCCGGTGCGATCGGCGGACGCGCCGGCGGGCAGCGCTTCGGCGCGTGCCTCTTGCGTCAGGGTCAGGATGCGCATCGTCGTATCATCGTTGTACACCACGGTTCCTTGGGCTGCCTGCCGTGCCAGTTCGTCGAAGACCGGCATGAGGGGCGCGGCGGCGGCGGCCACGACTTCCCATTGCGTGCCGACCGGCATCGGGATGGCCAAACCCTGTTCCAGCCGCTCGATGCGGTGGAACGGCAGACCGCAGCCGTATTTGAGGAGCGCGATCATCGCCGCGGCGCTGTCGTCGTACTTTGCCTTGCCGACGCCTGGCGGGGGGTCGGCGGTAAACACGGTGCCACACAAGCCGCAACGCAGCCGTTCGAGTTCGTAGACCTCCGCGAGCAGCGGCGCTACGCCGGTGATGCGAACCAGGACCGCGGGCTCTCCTCGTTGCCCATAGACCCGACCGGTACACCCGTCGACGGGACACGGATCGCCGTGCCGTAAGGTCGCATGCGGTACGGCAATATGCGGCGCTCGCGGATAATCGGCCGCCCCGTTCCTTCCGTGCCCGGGGCGCTTCTTCTTGGGGTCGGCTACCCCGGATTCCGGGGAGGTGGTGTCCGAAGGAGCCTGGCCAGCGGCATTCTCGTCGCCGCCTTCCGCCGATGGACGGGTCGGCGTGTCTGCGGGCGGCGTTTCGCCCTTCTTCCCTTCCCCGAGCACATTGGCCGTGCGCTCGGTCGGCGCGCCGAAGAGAATCCGCCGTAGGCGTGCCAGCGTGGTTTCCTTCGTCTCGAGTTCGGCCGTGAGCCGCGCGAGGGTGTCCACCGCTGCCTTCAGGGTCGCCTGTTCGGTCTCGGTCAGCGGTCTGGTTCCGCTATGCTCGACGATGGCCTCGATCTCCTGCACCGGGATGACCATCCGTTGCGGCGGGTTGTGTGCAGGCCGCTTCCGGTGGGATGCCCGCTGCCGGCTCATGGCCGTACGCCAACGAGCTGGCCGAAGTCCCCCCGCAGCCGCTTCTGGGAACGGTTCGAGCGATGGCGGGGGGCCTTGCGGCCACTGACCGCGGCTGCGCGGAGGTTCGCAACCTCCTCGGCGCGGAACTCCCGTCTGCCGCACCCCCCGCTTTGGAACGTTTCAAAAACAATTTGCGAAATTCACGTATTTGGTAAGATTGCAGCTTCTCCCCCTGATCAAGATTTACTTCCTCACATGACCCCTTACATCGAAGAAATAGAACATCTGATGAAGACCCTGTTTTGCCAGTTGTCCGAAAAGGACCGCCGGAGGTATGCGGCAGTTGAGGCACAGAAATTGGGGTGGGGTGGAAAAGACTACATTTCGAGATTGTTGGGCATAGACTCGAGGACCATTTGCCAAGGGCTTGCCGATTTGAGGGAACTGAAAGATCCTGCTCTCGGGCGCATCCGCAGACCAGGGGGTGGGCGCAAATCTATCATCGACACCACGCCTGAATTGGAACCCATTTTTCTCGAAGTGATCAGTGAGCATACGGCAGGCAATCCGCAACACGACATGGTCTGGACGAACTTAAGACCGAAAGCCATTGCCGAGCGGATCACGACGAGGGGCATTGCGGTGAGTCGGTACGTCGCGTGCAAGCTATTGAAGAAGAACAAGTTTGTCAGACGGCAAGCTCAGAAAAAGAAATCGTTCAAGCAACATCCAGACCGCAACCCGCAGTTTGAAAACATCACCAAACTCAAGGCGGAGTATCTCGCACGGAAGCAGCCTGTGATCAGCATGGATACGAAGAAGAAAGAAATGATAGGCAACTTCTATCGCGAGGGAAAACTTTATACGCGAGAAATCGTTGAGGTATTGGACCATGACTTTCCCAGCTACGGCGAGGGAAAGATTGGTAACCGTTCACTCCCCCTATACCGTTGCCGGGATGGCGGGGAGCGGGGGGAGCGGCAAACCCTTGCGCGCGGCAGCGATGACCGTGCCGAGGTAGCGCCAGGCGGAGGCGCCGCGACGGCGGCTGGTTTCGATGACGCTGGCCAGGAGAGCGAAGGCGCGAGAGCCCTCTTCGGAGCGAGTACCGTGGCTGATATTGCGCGCAATGACCCAGTGGCGCAGCGCCTGTTCGGCGGCGTTGTTGGAGAGCGGCAGGTGGGGGTCGCCGACCGGGCGCAGGATCACCTCCCAGTCGTAGAGGAATTCGCGCACGACGCTGCGCAGCACCGGGTGGTCATCCATCCGATGCGTCTCGCACAGGTGCTTTAGCCGCTCGATGTCGGCGGCGTAGCGCACCGGCAGCCCTTCCGGCGGCGGATCGACCCGCGCCTCGTAAATGGCGTCCATCAGCATTTGCATGATGCCTTCCATCTCCTTCCCGACCCCGGCCACCCGTCCATCGCTCGATTCGGCCAGCCCTCGCAGCTTGCGTATCAGATGCGGCCAGCAGCGCAGGCGGTTTTTCCAGGCGCGGTAGACCACATAGCCATCGCTGATGAGAATGCCGTGAAAGCCGTCTTGCAGGGCATTCTCCAGCATTTCCGCACTGCGCGGGCCAATCAGGAAGAGCACCGTGTAGGTCGTGACCAGAGCCCACAGCCGCAGGCCGGATTCCTTCCACGACGTTTCATCCACATTCAGTTGCGGCGCCTGAATGATGTCGGCTACCAACACGTCCTCCAGCGGGAAACTCGCGCGCCCCGCTTCCCGGATCGTCTCGTCGATCACGCCGGTGCTCAGCAGCAGACCGAACAATTCCATCAGTTCCTCGCGAATACGCGCCCGCGACAAACGCATGCGCAGATGGAGGAAAACGATCACTCCGGCCAACTGGGGGCCCACCAGGCGCCACTCGCCCAATTCGACCTTCCCCCACTGGCTGTCAGGCGGTGCCCGCCAGGGCTGCGCACGGCTGACATGGCCACAGGTACACTCCACTTCGAGCAGGAGATGACGCGTGACACTGAACATCAGCCCTATTGTTACGTCGCGCGGTGAATCAGACTGTTTGGCCCAAGCTGTTCGAGGCTGAGACAGAGGCAAAGTCCCACGCTGGAGGGGGAGGAAGGTAGAGCTGGGGCAGCGTGGGACGGAGGGAGACTACGGAAGGTTGTAGGGAGGCGTCTTCCAGGGGGTTTCGGGGTCGTAGAGATTCATCTGCCGGTGGTGATGACGGCGTAACTGCACGAGATAACGGCTCTCACAAGCGGCGGCGAGCTGGTGAAGAAAGTCGCTGAGAGCCGAGGCTGTTTCGTCGGAGAGGCCATCGGGGAAGAGGGGGTCGAAACGGCGGCGCTTCATCGCAATTCCTCGATGGCCAATTGCAAGAGGTCGTCGGGCAGATGGTTGAGTCCACGCGGCACCGCCAGGCGCATGGCCGTGCGCAGGATGCGCCCGGCGTGACGCGGCAGACCCTTGCTGGCTTGGCGCAGGATCTCGAGACCCGAATCGGCGAGCAGCGTATGAGAACACCCGGCGCTCTTGAGCGCGTGTGCGATGAGTTGCGCAAAACGTTCGCGCTCGATGACCGGCCGCATCTGAACGCGCGCCTGAATGCGCCCGGCGAGCGCTGCATAGGGCGCCCGTTCGAGCGTCTGCGCGAGCAGCGGATGGCCAACGAACCAGACGGTGATCAGATCGCGCGAATCGAAGGCGAAGTTGAGGAAAGCCGGGAAATCGCGGAAGAACTCGGGCGGCAGATTCTGCGCTTCGTCGAGAATCCACAGCGGCAGGATCTGTTTGCCGTCGGCCAACTGGTGGATATGCGCCTTGATGTCGCGCCACAGTTGCGCCCGGCGATAGCTGGGCGGCAGGCCCAGAGACAGGGCCAGACAGCGATAGATATCGAGGCGGCCGAAGTCGGTCTCGGCATGGTAGATGACTTGATAGCGATGCGGATTGAGCTTCGCGGTCAGGAGCCGCAGGGCGGCGGTCTTGCCGACGCCGGCGTCGCCGGTCAGCAGGCCGACGCCCGGCGAATGCAGGAGCCACTGGAAGCGTTCATCTAGTTGCGCCAGCGCGCCGTCATCCCACAGTTCGGTCGCTTCCTTGCCCAGCGGCGGATGGCGCAGACCAAAGTGTTGCAGGTCCATCGTTAGTCTCCTTTCGCTTCGTAATACTGTTGATGGACCATCTCGATCAGATTCGGACCGGACCTCTCAGTCCTGCCGGCGTCCACCGGCTCGGGTTTGCGACGCTGGCGACTGAGATTGGCCAGCGCATCAAGCGGCGTGGCCAAGCCGATCGCCTCGCCGTTTGCGTCCTCGACGCTGACCACGACTTCGGCATGCGGATCGACGACCAGGCAGACGGTCTTGCCGGACAGCTCGAAAGGCACCTCGAAGCGCTTGCCCTGATAAGACACCGTGCCGTCCTTGCGGACCCGGCGGCTGACGCGATGGTGGAACAAGGCATTGAGCTTGGCGGCCAGCAGTCCGAGCGGGCGAATCTTCGGCAAATCCTGCTGATAACGCGCCAGCGGCGTGATTCCTCCCAGTCCGTCATGGGGGCTGCGGTGATAGATCCGTTCGACCCACGCCCATAGGCGCGCATTGAGGTCCGCCAGGCCGGTGAGGTGGCGCTCGTCGAGTTCAGACAGAAACTGATCGCGGCACGTCCGGTGCCAGCGCTCCAATTTCCCTTTGCCTTCGGGTGCATAGGGCCGGCAATAAATCAACAAAATGCCCAGGCGGGCGCAGATCCCTTGCAAGGTGTGAGCGCGGTAGGCGGCGCCGTGATCGACGACCAGCTTGAGCGGGATGCCGCGTTTGAGAATCGCCTGTTTGAGCACGCCCTCGATGTCCAGCGCCGTCTCACCGGGGCAGAAGGCGCTGTGGGCGAGCAGACGTGAGGCGTCATCGAACAGGGAGACGAGATACGCTTTGGCGAGCTTACCACCGATGGGGACCTGCGGACCGTGCATCACGTCGCTGTACCAGATCGCGCCGGCTGAAGCGGCGACGAAACTGCGCCTCTCCTCGGGCAGGCTGGCCGAGCCGGTCATGCGGGAAAGACCGTGTTGCTGGAGCAGACGATGGATCGTCGATCGCGACAGA
>AATO01000132.1_pt1 | contig 12980 bp, 6 predicted proteins | sample 270628 | NCBI WGS metagenome assembly AATO01 (sample SAMN02954268, study PRJNA17657) | bioreactor sludge metagenome | biome: terrestrial; feature: bioreactor; material: sludge; isolation source: Enhanced Biological Phosphorus Removal (EBPR) bioreactor sludge | place: USA: Madison, Wisconsin | reverse complement strand
GGGATCAGCCGATCATGGGACGCTCATCTCCCGGTCCAGCCAGGCCATGGCTCGTGGCAGGCCGAGCGTGGCGAACACCTGGCGCCAGAACCCCGTGAAGTCACTCGCCCGACCCAGCTCGCGAAAGCGGCAACGCAGAGAAAACGCGAAGATCGGTCCGCGAGCCTGGAGCCAGGCCCACCAGCGACCGGTACTGCGCACGGCAGGCTGTCCGTCGTCGCCACCGCCGCCGACAGGCCGGCCGTCGAGTCGAGCCGACAGGGCGTTCTGTTGCACCGACCAGTCGTACCAACGCCGTGGGGCAATGCACTCGGGGAGGCGCGAACAGGTGCGCCGGCAACCGCCACAGCGGTAACGGCAGATCGGCACCGGGTTGAGCGAGGGCCGCTGCACTCGCCGATCGGCCTTCCGGTAGTAGTACCCGTGCTGACACAGGAGCTTGATTCCGCAGTGCGGACACGACGGCGGTCGATAGACCTCGCGCTTCCCCTTCACCGTCTCCAGGTGCTGCTCAAGCGTGCTGATGCCGGCTACAATTCGTTGCATGGGCTGGGCTCCTTTCTCTCCGGGTGGTCGTCAAGCTTCCCACGATAGCAGAGCTGTCCCAGCCCTTCCTTGACCTTCCCCGTCCCACTCTCCTTCCGGCTCCGTTCCTGCTTTCTTCCTCGCCGTTAGCGGGATAGCCAACCCACTACAGGCCTTTCACAGGGGCGGACGTAACACCAGCCTCTTCCACAGCGAAACTGAGGTTCTGCACGTTTCGGGGTAGAGTATCGCGACCCGGGCTTCGCTGCCCACGAAAAGCAGGTTGGCAAGCCACGCGCCCGTGGGTCCGATTATCGTTGAGGCCGAAGAAAAAAGCTCCACCTGTTTCCGGAATGAGAGCGTCTCCGGGCTGGTGACCAGGAACCCGCGGCTCTCGGCGGCTGCAACCAGTTCCTTCAGATTCACGATGTTTCTGTGGCTGGATTGCCTGAGGATGAACAATTTCAACTGCGCCGCGTTGTCGTGAAATTTCAGGCGTTGCCGGAAGCATTCCCGAAGTGCCAGCAGATTGGCGCCGTTGTAATAAACCTTGGTCGGTGACGAGCCATCGATCAGTTCATAGCAGGAGAATGACTCCTTGGCGGCGATTGCCTGTTTGGCGGCGACCGAATTCAGCAAGCCGACTTCAAACAACTGAAATCTGTTTTCGGTCACCAGCTTCAGGGCATGCTGCATGTTCGGGTGAAGCAGTCCGGAAACAATGACATGGTCTGGTTGCAGGAAGTTCGAGTGGATGAGGTAAAGCAGTGATGGTAGCGACTCGATCAGAAAATGAAAGTAATTGTAGGGATGTATCAGGTTGAAAGGTACGATGGTGCCGTCGATGTCTGCTATCCGGGTCGGCTGGCGTGTGAATTTGAATTTGTCGCATTGCCTGCTGTCACCCGGAATGCGCTCGATTCGTCGCGCGATCTCTTCCTGCAGATACTCGACAGTCGCGTCGAACGGACTCAGGTTGTAGCAATGGTCAAAATTCTTGTCATAGATCAGGGCCGATCCACTGACCAGCGTTGCACTGCCGATCGAGTAGGCCTCGCTATCGCTCAACTGTATCAATTTCATGGGTTGTCTTCCTGCTTGGGCATCCGGAAGGGCCAGAGCGCGGGTCACGGCAGTCGGAAGCTGCTCCTGGGCCCGGCAAGCGTGTCCTTGCGGCCGGCGTCCCGGTGCAAGCCACGATTGCTGCTGGTCACGGTGCCCTTACCGTGCCGGGTCGGGCGCATTCGCAATGCGTTTCCTCCACAGCAGGGCGAGCGAGCACAGCACTCATCTAGACTGCCGATGACGCGGTCGTCGCGGGCAAATCGAGCAGCGTGGCGACTCTGGTTATCGCCGCAATCACCTCTGCCACTTCGTCGTCGCTCAGGGTCGGCCCCATGGGCAGGCTCAATACCTCGCGGTGCAGGCACTCGGACAGTGGGAAGCTTCCCTCGGTGTGGCCGAGATCGGCATAGGCCGGCTGCAAGTGGGGTGGGATCGGGTAATGAATTGCCGTCTGGACGCCGGCTTCCAGCAAGGCGGTGTGGAGTTCGTCTCTGCGCACGCAGCGCACCACGAAAAGGTGCCAGCAAGTCACGTTGCCGGGCTCCACATGGGGCAGGATCAGTCCCAACCCGTCGAGCGTTGCCAGATAGCGTTCGGCAATCTGTCGACGCCGCTGATTCCAGTCATCCAGTCGCCGGAGTTTGACGCGCAGAAACGCTGCCTGCAGTTCATCGAGACGGGAGTTGAAGCCCTTCTCGTCGTTCTGGTATTTGGTGCGGCTCCCGTAATTGCGCAAGCGGCGCAGTCGGTGCGCGAGGACCGGATCCGAGGTGGTGATTGCGCCACCGTCTCCGAGAGCCCCCAGGTTCTTGCCCGGGTAGAAACTGAAGCCGGCGGCGTGTCCCAGGCTGCCGGCTCGACGCCCATGCTGGCTTGCGCCATGGGATTGTGCCGCGTCCTCGATGACTTTGAGGCCATGACGTTCGGCGAGGGCCATGATCGGCGCCATCCGGGCCGTCTGCCCATAGAGATGCACCGGCATGATGGCGCGCGTGCGCGGTGTGATGGCTGCCTCAATGGCAGCGGGGTCCATATTGTAAGTGGACAGCAGAGGTTCCACGGGGACTGGTCGCGCACCGGCATACGACACGGCAAGCCAGGTGGCAATGTAGGTGTTGGTCGGGACGATCACCTCGTCCCCGGGTCCGATGTCGTAGGCGCGAAGAATCAGGTGCAGGGCATCCAGGCCGTTGGCCACGGCGATCGCGTGGTCGGCCTGGCAATAGTCGGCGAACTCGGCCTCGAAGTCCTCCACTTCCTGCCCAAGAACAAACCAGCCGGACTCCAGAACGCGGGCCGAGGCAGCCTGGAGTTCCGGCGCCAGGGACAGGTTGAGGCCCTTGAGGTCGAGAAACGGAATCATGTTGCGGGTTTCAGGGCGGCCTCAAGGAACTTGTCGTAGTCTCTTATGTAGTCGAGCTGGTCGTACATCGATGAGGCGAGTACCAGGCAGACGGCTCCGGACGAGAAATTGTCCAGGTAGCGCCACATCATGGGGCAAACGTAGAGTCCGAAGTAGGAGCGGTTGAGGTGGAAGCGATACTTGTCCCGTCCATCGTCCAACATGACATCGAAACTGCCGGACATGGCGACGATGAACTGGTGCAGGTTCTTGTGGGCATGGGCGCCTCGGTCCGCTCCTCCGGGCACATCGTAGAGGTAGTAGACGCGGCGAATGTCGAAGGGGACATGGTGGCCTCCCTCGATGAAGGTGAGGTTGCCCCGGGGATCGTGGATCTTCGGTAACTCAATGATTCTGCAGTCTTGTAATGACATTGAAACTCCCGACGTGAGGTGCTGCCCAGAAATCGTTGGTGCCATGAACAGTCAGGTTGCTACGCTGCCAACGGGGTCAAGCCAACCCGCGCAGTGTCATTGTACGGTGACCGGGGCGCTGACTGGACTTGTCAACATCTGTCGCACGTATCCATAGACAGACTGAACGCCGGGAGCTACGCTCTGTTTTTCCATCCCGTTCAAAATGGCCTCGTTGAAGCTTTGGCTGATGTGGCCAAGCATGTGCTTCTCGTACAGCAATATCCTGACCAGGACTTCGCTTTGCTCTGGCTGCAGGAATGGGAACAAGGATCGTAAATACTGCAAACGGACCCTTTCGGCGACCAGTTTCTGGTGCGCCTGCCTGGTCACTGACGCTTGCTGGTCATGTAGCGTATACGCAACAAGGAACTCTGGTACAACGTGGAAGCTGTACCCACGCAAAATGTATTGGCACCACAGGTCGTAATCCTCCGCATAATCGTTCTGCGGATTGAAGTACAGTTTGTTCTGTCGTGCGATATCCACGTCCAGGGAGACGGTTGGTGCTGGTACCACGTTGCCCAGTGCCAGGCCGAGAGCGACCAGCGACGGCATTTCCGGGAGCGTTATCTTCTGACCGCTGGCCGGAACGTCCATGTACGAGCAGACGATGGCCGCGCCCTCCGCAAATGCGTTCAGTGTGGATTTTACTCGATCCGGATGACTGATGTCGTCATGGCTGAAGAGCATGGCATACTTGGTCCGGCAGGCCATTATCCCCAGGTTGTAAGACATGGAAATGCCCAGGTTGATACGGTTGGGGAGCACGCTAACGGTACCCGCATCGAGACCTCGTGCAGTCACGTATCTGTGCACGGCATCAATCGTGGCGTCGCTGCTGCAGTCATCGACGATAATCAACGAGCTCAGCGCCGTGGTTTGATTGAAGATGGAATCGAGGGTGTTAGCGATGAATGCCTCGGAGTTATAGCACGAGATTATCCCTGAAATGCCACTATCCATAGTAAACCGTTCCGAGTGATTTTTGGGTCACGGACTAGACGCGTGCGTCCGTGCCGCCTTGATGCCCTGCCAAGCGCAGCAGCCTGCTCTCCAGGTTGCGCACGAACATGCTGGTATCGAACAATACACCGTGCTCCCGCTCGGAGGCCAGATGTTCCCTCAGCCGGAGGCAGTCGGTGCGATCACTGCCCAAGCTTACAGCCTTTTCTTCGTAGTCCTGGAGTGTGTAGGTTACCAGTTCGCTCAGACGGCAGGCGGTGAGTAGCGCGCCTGCCATTCGCGAAGCAAAGGTGCGGCCGCTGCGGGTCAGGACGGGCAGACCCATCCAGAGTGCATCGTTGGCGGTGGTACCGGCATTGAAGGGAAACGAGTCGAGAAAGAGGTCGGCGACGCGGTAGCGGGCCAGATAGTTCTCTGGAGCTACACGCGAGGCGAAGATCAGGCGGGCGGGATCGATTCCGCGAGTGATCGCCTCCTGCCGCAGATTGGCTTCTGCCCACGCATTATCGGCCAGCAACCACAGCACACTGCCCGCCACGCGGCGAAGGATGTTCATCCAGGTGGTGAACATTTCGGGGGTGTACTTGTAGTTGTTGTTGAATGAGCAGAACACAAAGGCATCCTGTGGCAGGCCGCAGCTTTCTCGGGTGGGTGTCGGCCCCGGTGCGCGCCGGCGGTCGCTGACCTGATAGACATCGGGCATGTAGAGCGGCTTCTCCGAGTAGTACGGCCTCTCCTCCTCGGGAATCAGGAATCGGTCGGCAATGACAAAGTCGATGCACGGAAGGCCGGTGGTAGCCGGCAGACCCAGATAGGTGATCTGGATCGGCGCTGGGCGGAAGGCCAGCATGTTCATGCGGGCGCCGGAAGTCTGGCCCTGCAGGTCGAAGAGGATGTCGATCTCATCCTGCCGGATGAGGCGGGCAGCCTCCTCGTCAGCGAGGGGCTGGATGCGACGGAAATGATCCATGGCCGCGATGACGCGCCGACGGATCTCCGAGCCGTCTTCCGGGCTCCAGCAATACCCATAGACCTCGAATTGGTCGCGGTCATGGAGCTCAAACAGCTCCACCATCAGCATGGCCACCGGATGCAGGCAGAAGTCGGAGGAACAGTAGCCGATGCGGATTCTCCGGTGCTCGTAGGGGCCGGGGCCAGCCAGTGTGGGAGCGTTCTTGAGGACCTTCTTGTCGACGTGGCGCCGTGCTGCCGCGAGCTGTACGGCCGGATCATCCGTGATGGCGATCATCGCGAGAGCCGAGGTGGATTGTTCCATGAGTGCAACAGGAGTATCGCCGACCGGCAGATAAACGGGCCAGCAGCACTGCTTCTGGCGCAGGAAAACCCAATGATGGAGCACGTCAGGCTGGTCGGAATCGAGAGCCAGACTCCTGCTCAGGTAGTCCGTCGCATCCCGGTACTGTTTGCTGATCTCCAACGCACGGCCCAGGTTGTTCAGGGCGAGAATCAGGAGCGCCTTCTGCTCCGGCGTATCGGCAGGGACGTTACGCTCGATCCACCGCCACTCCTCGACAGCCTTCTCCGGGGATCCCATACGTTCGAGGAGAAGGCCGAGGTTAAGCCGGGGCTGAATGAATCCGGGGGACAGGGCAATCGCCTGCCGGTAGGCTTCTTCGGCGCTGGTCAGTTCGCCGAGGTTGGTCAGGGTGGCGCCGAGGTTGAAGTAGGCCAGGTGGGCATGCGGCGAGCGCGTCCGCCTGAGCCAGGTCTGGTAGAGGATCGCAGCCAGTGGGGCGCGCCGACTTTGCTCCAGCTTGCTACAGTGGTCGATGAGCTGCAAGAGTTCCAGTTCCCCGTTCCATGCCGCCGTCAGCACGGAAGCCAATAGATCCTCGCTCAACACCGCTCCCCCAAAGCTGCCCGCGACTCCCTCTCGACGGGACGCAGGATTATAGCAAGCCGGCACCTTCTGCGAGGCCTCTTGCCCGGTACGCTGGGCAGCCGGCTCGTTCGCCAAGTCAGGGGGCAGAACCCGTGCGGGTCCGCCCCTTGACCGGCATGCCTACTTGCTTGGCGTCAGGATACCTGTACTCATCTGCTCCAGACTCGGCACAGTTGTCAGCGACGTTGTCGTCACAGCCTGAGTGGTCGGCGGCGATGCACCGAAGGCATTGCCGTTGGCATCGTATTGCTGCAGCACGCTGAGAATGCCGGGCAGGTTCGCTGCGACGCTGCTCCCGGTCGAGAGTTGCGGCAATCTGCCTTCCTGGCCGTCCGGGTCGGATGCCGCCTGGGCACTATTGAACGAGGAGATCGCCTGCAGCAGGTTGCCGACGTTTGCTCGGAGATCAGGCGCTCCCGCCGGGTCAGCAGGTAGCGGTGTCGCCGTGTCCGCCGCGCTCTTGTCCGCGACAAACCAGACGTCCGCCATCTCGTGCCTGGTCCCATCCGTCGTCTCGTAACTGGAAACCAAGCCGACGATGTTACCCGCGTCCTTCCTCGCGACGGTCCGCGCGTCCAGATCGAGTCGTGCAATGTCGAGCGATTCCAGCGAATGGAGTTCCGCCGCCTGACTGACGCCGTCAGAGTTGCGGTCCACCCATACGGAGAGGTCCGACCAGTCCGCATCTGTGGCGTCGATCACGCCGTCGTCATTCGAATCCATGGCGCTTAGCGCGGCGTAGCCATCCTCAGCTCGTTCGCCGCTGGTCAGAGCGGTAGCGCTACCGAACAGTTCTCCTCCGTCATTGATACTACCATCGTGATTGCGATCCCTCACCAGCAGGCCATCAGTGCTCGATACCCAGCCGGTATGAACCTTGCTGCCCGTGGCAAACAGATCGAACTGAACGCCCGAGGAGATGCTCTGCGACAGCTTGCCATCACCGTCAAGATCAAGGATCAGGGGTGTGCCCAGGGTCAGATGCGAGATCTGATCCGTGGTGAAGGCCGCAATCTGGCTGGTGGTCAGCGACTCGACCTGGGTTGTCGTGAGTGCCGCTACCTGGCCCGTCGTCAGCGCGACTACTTGTCCGGTGGTCAGGGCAACTACTTGAGTTGTACTTAGCGTAACGAGCTGTCCGGTCGTCAATGCGGCCACGCCCGCTGTCGCGAGCGCTGCGACCTGGCTGGTCCTGAGCGCCGCGACATCACGCGTCTCAAGCGCCGCGACCTGGCTGGTGGTGAGTCCGGCGGCGAGCTGACTGGTGGTCAGGGCGACGACCTGGGCGGTGGTCAGGCCGACCACCTGATCGGTGGTCAGGGCGGCGACCTGGGCGGTGGTCAGGGCCGCCACATCGGCGGTGGTCAGCGCCGCGAGGTCGCGGGTTTCCAGGGCGGCCAGACGCGAGGTGGTCAGGGCCGCCGCCTGGGCGGTGGTCAGCGCCGCCACCTGGGCGGTGGACAAGGCCACCACCTGATCGGTGGTGAGTCCGGCGGCGATCTGCGCGGTGGTCAGCGCGGCAACCTGGGCCGTGGTCAGGCCGACCACCTGGTCGGTGGTCAGGGCGGCGACCTGGGCGGTCGTCAGGGCGACGACCTGGCTGGTCCTGAGCGCCGCGACATCACGCGTTTCAAGCGCCGCGACCTGGCTGGTGGTGAGTCCGGCGGCGAGCTGACTGGTGGTCAGGGCGACGACCTGGGCGGTGGTCAGGCCGACCACCTGATCGGTGGTCAGGGCAGCGACCTGGGCGGTGGTCAGGGCCGCCACATCGGCGGTGGTCAGCGCCGCGAGGTCGCGGGTTTCCAGGGCGGCCAGACGCGAGGTGGTCAGGGCCGCCGCCTGGGCGGTGGTCAGCGCCGCCACCTGGGCGGTGGACAAGGCCACCACCTGATCGGTGGTGAGTCCGGCGGCGATCTGCGCGGTGGTCAGCGCAGCGACCTGGGCGGTGGTCAGGCCGACCACCTGGTCGGTGGTCAGGGCGGCGACCTGGGCGGTCGTCAGGGCGGTCAGCTGGCTGGTCCTGAGCGCCGCGACATCGCGCGTCTCAAGCGCCGCGACCTGGCTGGTGGTGAGTCCGGCGGCGAGCTGACTGGTGGTCAGGGCGACGACCTGGGCGGTGGTCAGGCCGACCACCTGATCGGTGGTCAGGGCAGCGACCTGGGCGGTGGTCAGGGCCGCCACATCGGCGGTGGTCAGCGCCGCGAGGTCGCGGGTTTCCAGGGCGGCCAGACGCGAGGTGGTCAGCGCCGCCGCCTGGGCGGTGGTCAGCGCCGCCACCTGGGCGGTGGACAAGGCCACCACCTGATCGGTGGTGAGTCCGGCGGCGATCTGCGCGGTGGTCAGCGCGGCAACCTGGGCCGTGGTCAGGCCGACCACCTGGTCGGTGGTCAGGGCGGCGACCTGGGCGGTCGTCAGGGCGACGACCTGGCTGGTCCTGAGCGCCGCGACATCACGCGTCTCAAGCGCCGCGACCTGGCTGGTGGTGAGTCCGGCGGCGAGCTGACTGGTGGTCAGGGCGACGACCTGGGCGGTGGTCAGGCCGACCACCTGATCGGTGGTCAGGGCAGCGACCTGGGCGGTGGTCAGGGCCGCCACATCGGCGGTGGTCAGCGCCGCGAGGTCGCGGGTTTCCAGGGCGGCCAGACGCGAGGTGGTCAGCGCCGCCGCCTGGGCGGTGGTCAGCGCCGCCACCTGGGCGGTGGACAAGGCCACCACCTGATCGGTGGTGAGTCCGGCGGCGATCTGCGCGGTGGTCAGCGCGGCAACCTGGGCCGTGGTCAGGCCGACCACCTGGTCGGTGGTCAGGGCGGCGACCTGGGCGGTCGTCAGGGCGACGACCTGGCTGGTCCTGAGCGCCGCGACATCACGCGTTTCAAGCGCCGCGACCTGGCTGGTGGTGAGTCCGGCGGCGAGCTGACTGGTGGTCAGGGCGACGACCTGGGCGGTGGTCAGGCCGACCACCTGATCGGTGGTCAGGGCAGCGACCTGGGCGGTGGTCAGGGCCGCCACATCGGCGGTGGTCAGCGCCGCGAGGTCGCGGGTTTCCAGGGCGGCCAGACGCGAGGTGGTCAGGGCCGCCGCCTGGGCGGTGGTCAGCGCCGCCACCTGGGCGGTGGACAAGGCCACCACCTGATCGGTGGTGAGTCCGGCGGCGATCTGCGCGGTGGTCAGCGCGGCAACCTGGGCCGTGGTCAGGCCGACCACCTGGTCGGTGGTCAGGGCGGCGACCTGGGCGGTCGTCAGGGCGGTCAGCTGGCTGGTCCTGAGCGCCGCGACATCACGCGTCTCAAGCGCCGCGACCTGGCTGGTGGTGAGTCCGGCGGCGAGCTGACTGGTGGTCAGGGCGACGACCTGGGCGGTGGTCAGGCCGACCACCTGATCGGTGGTCAGGGCAGCGACCTGGGCGGTGGTCAGGGCCGCCACATCGGCGGTGGTCAGCGCCGCGAGGTCGCGGGTTTCCAGGGCGGCCAGACGCGAGGTGGTCAGGGCCGCCGCCTGGGCGGTGGTCAGCGCCGCCACCTGGGCGGTGGACAAGGCCACCACCTGATCGGTGGTGAGTCCGGCGGCGATCTGCGCGGTGGTCAGCGCGGCAACCTGGGCCGTGGTCAGGCCGACCACCTGGTCGGTGGTCAGGGCGGCGACCTGGGCGGTCGTCAGGGCGACGACCTGGCTGGTCCTGAGCGCCGCGACATCACGCGTCTCAAGCGCCGCGACCTGGCTGGTGGTGAGTCCGGCGGCGAGCTGACTGGTGGTCAGGGCGACGACCTGGGCGGTGCTCAGGCCGACCACCTGATCGGTGGTCAGGGCAGCGACCTGGGCGGTGGTCAGGGCCGCCACATCGGCGGTGGTCAGCGCCGCGAGGTCGCGGGTTTCCAGGGCGGCCAGACGCGAGGTGGTCAGCGCCGCCGCCTGGGCGGTGGTCAGCGCCGCCACCTGGGCGGTGGACAAGGCCACCACCTGATCGGTGGTGAGTCCGGCGGCGATCTGCGCGGTGGTCAGCGCGGCAACCTGGGCCGTGGTCAGGCCGACCACCTGGTCGGTGGTCAGGGCGGCGACCTGGGCGGTCGTCAGGGCGACGACCTGGCTGGTCCTGAGCGCCGCGACATCACGCGTTTCAAGCGCCGCGACCTGGCTGGTGGTGAGTCCGGCGGCGAGCTGACTGGTGGTCAGGGCGACGACCTGGGCGGTGGTCAGGCCGACCACCTGATCGGTGGTCAGGGCAGCGACCTGGGCGGTGGTCAGGGCCGCCACATCGGCGGTGGTCAGCGCCGCGAGGTCGCGGGTTTCCAGGGCGGCCAGACGCGAGGTGGTCAGGGCCGCCGCCTGGGCGGTGGTCAGCGCCGCCACCTGGGCGGTGGACAAGGCCACCACCTGATCGGTGGTGAGTCCGGCGGCGATCTGCGCGGTGGTCAGCGCGGCAACCTGGGCCGTGGTCAGGCCGACCACCTGGTCGGTGGTCAGGGCGGCGACCTGGGCGGTCGTCAGGGCGACGACCTGGCTGGTCCTGAGCGCCGCGACATCACGCGTCTCAAGCGCCGCGACCTGGCTGGTGGTGAGTCCGGCGGCGAGCTGACTGGTGGTCAGGGCGACGACCTGGGCGGTGCTCAGGCCGACCACCTGATCGGTGGTCAGGGCGGCGACCTGGGCGGTGGTCAGGGCCGCCACATCGGCGGTGGTCAGCGCCGCGAGGTCGCGGGTTTCCAGGGCGGCCAGACGCGAGGTGGTCAGGGCCGCCGCCTGGGCGGTGGTCAGCGCCGCCACCTGGGCGGTGGACAAGGCCACCACCTGATCGGTGGTGAGTCCGGCGGCGATCTGCGCGGTGGTCAGCGCGGCAACCTGGGCCGTGGTCAGGCCGACCACCTGGTCGGTGGTCAGGGCGGCGACCTGGGCGGTCGTCAGGGCGACGACCTGGCTGGTCCTGAGCGCCGCGACATCACGCGTCTCAAGCGCCGCGACCTGGCTGGTGGTGAGTCCGGCGGCGAGCTGACTGGTGGTCAGGGCGACGACCTGGGCGGTGGTCAGGCCGACCACCTGATCGGTGGTCAGGGCAGCGACCTGGGCGGTGGTCAGGGCCGCCACATCGGCGGTGGTCAGCGCCGCGAGGTCGCGGGTTTCCAGGGCGGCCAGACGCGAGGTGGTCAGGGCCGCCGCCTGGGCGGTGGTCAGCGCCGCCACCTGGGCGGTGGACAAGGCCACCACCTGATCGGTGGTGAGTCCGGCGGCGATCTGCGCGGTGGTCAGCGCGGCAACCTGGGCCGTGGTCAGGCCGACCACCTGGTCGGTGGTCAGGGCGGCGACCTGGGCGGTCGTCAGGGCGACGACCTGGCTGGTCCTGAGCGCCGCGACATCACGCGTTTCAAGCGCCGCGACCTGGCTGGTGGTGAGTCCGGCGGCGAGCTGACTGGTGGTCAGGGCGACGACCTGGGCGGTGCTCAGGCCGACCACCTGATCGGTGGTCAGGGCAGCGACCTGGGCGGTGGTCAGGGCCGCCACATCGGCGGTGGTCAGCGCCGCGAGGTCGCGGGTTTCCAGGGCGGCCAGACGCGAGGTGGTCAGGGCCGCCGCCTGGGCGGTGGTCAGCGCCGCCACCTGGGCGGTGGACAAGGCCACCACCTGATCGGTGGTGAGTCCGGCGGCGATCTGCGCGGTGGTCAGCGCGGCAACCTGGGCCGTGGTCAGGCCGACCACCTGGTCGGTGGTCAGGGCGGCGACCTGGGCGGTCGTCAGGGCGACGACCTGGCTGGTCCTGAGCGCCGCGACATCACGCGTCTCAAGCGCCGCGACCTGGCTGGTGGTGAGTCCGGCGGCGAGCTGACTGGTGGTCAGGGCGACGACCTGGGCGGTGCTCAGGCCGACCACCTGATCGGTGGTCAGGGCGGCGACCTGGGCGGTGGTCAGGGCCGCCACATCGGCGGTGGTCAGCGCCGCGAGGTCGCGGGTTTCCAGGGCGGCCAGACGCGAGGTGGTCAGGGCCGCCGCCTGGGCGGTGGTCAGCGCCGCCACCTGGGCGGTGGACAAGGCCACCACCTGATCGGTGGTGAGTCCGGCGGCGATCTGCGCGGTGGTCAGCGCGGCAACCTGGGCCGTGGTCAGGCCGACCACCTGGTCGGTGGTCAGGGCGGCGACCTGGGCGGTCGTCAGGGCGACGACCTGGCTGGTCCTGAGCGCCGCGACATCACGCGTCTCAAGCGCCGCGACCTGGCTGGTGGTGAGTCCGGCGGCGAGCTGACTGGTGGTCAGGGCGACGACCTGGGCGGTGGTCAGGCCGACCACCTGATCGGTGGTCAGGGCAGCGACCTGGGCGGTGGTCAGGGCCGCCACATCGGCGGTGGTCAGCGCCGCGAGGTCGCGGGTTTCCAGGGCGGCCAGACGCGAGGTGGTCAGGGCCGCCGCCTGGGCGGTGGTCAGCGCCGCCACCTGGGCGGTGGACAAGGCCACCACCTGATCGGTGGTGAGTCCGGCGGCGATCTGCGCGGTGGTCAGCGCAGCGACCTGGGCGGTGGTCAGGCCGACCACCTGGTCGGTGGTCAGGGCGGCGACCTGGGCGGTCGTCAGGGCGACGACCTGGCTGGTCCTGAGCGCCGCGACATCGCGCGTTTCAAGCGCCGCGACCTGGCTGGTGGTGAGTCCGGCGGCGAGCTGACTGGTGGTCAGGGCGACGACCTGGGCGGTGCTCAGGCCGACCACCTGATCGGTGGTCAGGCAG
>AATO01000127.1_pt1 | contig 14094 bp, 9 predicted proteins | sample 270628 | NCBI WGS metagenome assembly AATO01 (sample SAMN02954268, study PRJNA17657) | bioreactor sludge metagenome | biome: terrestrial; feature: bioreactor; material: sludge; isolation source: Enhanced Biological Phosphorus Removal (EBPR) bioreactor sludge | place: USA: Madison, Wisconsin | reverse complement strand
GATCATTTCCGGCATGGGCGAGTTGCACCTCGAGATCATCGTCGATCGGCTGAAGCGCGAGTTCGGCGTCGATGCCAACGTCGGTGCGCCGCAGGTGGCTTACCGCGAGTGCATCAAGAAATCGGTCGAACAGGAAGGCAAGTTTGTCAAGCAGTCGGGCGGGCGTGGTCAATACGGTCATGTCTGGTTGAAGATCGAACCCAATGAGCCGGGCAAGGGCTACGAGTTCGTCGATGCGATCAAGGGGGGCACCGTACCGCGCGAGTATATTCCGGCGGTGGACAAGGGCTTGCAGGATGCGGTCACCAGCGGTGTACTGGCCGGTTTTCCTGTGGTCGACATCAAGTTCACGCTGTTCGAAGGCTCCTACCATGACGTGGACTCCAACGAGAACGCTTTTCGCATGGCCGCCGCCATAGCCTTCAAGGACGGTATGCGGCGGGCCTCGCCGACTCTGCTGGAGCCGATGATGGCGGTCGAGGTCGAGACGCCGGAAGACTACATGGGCAACGTGATGGGCGATCTGTCGAGCCGCCGGGGCATGGTACAGGGTATGGAGGACCTGCCCGGCAACATCAAGGCGATCAAGGCCGAGGTGCCGCTGGCCGAGATGTTCGGTTACTCGACCACCCTGCGCTCGCTGTCCCAGGGTCGCGCGACCTATTCGATGGAGTTCAAGCACTACGCCGAAGCGCCGAAGAACGTCGCCGAGGCGGTAATCAACAAGAAATGACCATGTTACTGAGGATACGCTGATGGCCAAGGGAAAATTTGAACGCACGAAGCCGCACGTGAATGTGGGGACGATTGGGCACGTTGATCACGGAAAGACGACGCTGACGGCGGCGATCACGACCATTCTGGCGAAGAAGTTCGGCGGAGTGGCGAAGGCCTACGACCAGATCGACGCGGCGCCGGAAGAGAAGGCGCGCGGCATCACGATCAACACGGCGCACGTCGAGTACGAGACGTCGAAGCGGCACTATGCGCACGTCGACTGCCCGGGTCACGCGGACTACATCAAGAACATGATTACCGGTGCGGCGCAGATGGACGGCGCGATCCTGGTGGTGTCGGCGGCGGATGGCCCGATGCCGCAGACGCGCGAGCACATTCTGCTGGCGCGGCAGGTGGGCGTGCCGTACATCATCGTCTATCTGAACAAGTGCGACATGGTCGACGACGCCGAGCTGCTCGAGCTGGTCGACATGGAGGTTCGTGAGTTGCTGTCGAAGTACGACTTCCCGGGCGACGATGTGCCGATCATCCAGGGTTCGGCGCTGAAGGCGCTGGAAGGCGACACCGGCGCGCTCGGCGAACAGTCGGTGATGGCGCTGGCGGATGCGCTCGATGCGTACATCCCGACGCCGGAGCGGGCGGTGGACAAGCCCTTCCTGCTGCCGCTGGAGGACGTTTTCTCGATTTCCGGCCGGGGCACGGTGGTGACCGGGCGGGTGGAGCGCGGGGTGGTCAAGGTCGGCGAGGAAGTCGAGATTGTCGGCATTCGGCCGACGATCAAGACGACCTGCACGGGCGTCGAGATGTTCCGCAAGCTGCTCGACCAGGGCCAGGCCGGTGACAACGTCGGTGTTCTCCTGCGCGGCATCAAGCGTGAAGACGTCGAGCGTGGCCAGGTTCTTGCCAAGCCGGGTTCGATCAAGCCGCACACGCACTTCACGGGTGAGGTTTACGTGCTGTCGAAGGAAGAGGGTGGTCGTCACACGCCGTTCTTCAACAACTATCGCCCGCAGTTCTACTTCCGGACGACGGATGTGACCGGCGCGATCGCCATGCCCGAAGGCGTCGAGATGGTGATGCCGGGCGACAACATCCAGATGACCGTCAAACTGATCTCGCCGATCGCCATGGAGGAGGGCTTGCGTTTCGCCATCCGCGAAGGCGGCCGCACCGTCGGTGCCGGCGTCGTGGCCAAGATCATCGAGTAGTTCCTTTCAGGCTTCGTGGTGGCTCCGTTCGCGGAGCCACCACAGTCTCTGCCGCAGGGGCATAGCTCAACTGGCAGAGCGTCGGTCTCCAAAACCGAAGGTTGGGGGTTCGATTCCCTCTGCCCCTGCCATCAACAATCATTGCGGACCCCATGGCCGATAAGTTCAAGTTTGCGTTGGCGGTATTGCTGCTTGCGGCCGGCATTGCTGGCTTCTACCTTCTCGCCGGGCAGGCGATGATCCTGCGCGTCCTCGCTGTTCTCGCCGGTACCGGCCTGGCCGCCGCCGTTGCCTGGCAGACCGAGCAGGGCCGCCTGTTCTTCGGCTTCGCGAAAGAGGCGTCGACCGAAGCCAAGAAGGTTGTCTGGCCTTCGCGCAAGGAAACCATGCAGACCACGGGTCTGGTGTTTGCCTTCGTGGTGGTGATGGCTCTCTTCCTGTGGCTGACCGACAAGGGTCTCGAGTGGGTTCTGTACGATCTGGTGCTGGGGTGGAGAAAAACATGAGCATGCGCTGGTACGTCGTACACGCCTATTCTGGTTTCGAGAAGAGCGTGCAGCGCGCCCTCCTGGAACGTATACAGCGCCAGGGCATGGAGGAGTCCTTTGGTCGCATCCTGGTCCCCGTGGAGGAGGTTGTCGAGCTCAAGATGGGGCAAAAGAGCATTTCCGAACGCAAGTTCTTCCCCGGCTACGTGCTCGTGGAAATGGAAATGAACGACGACTCCTGGCACCTCGTCAAGAGCACTCCGAAAGTGACCGGGTTTGTCGGCGGTACTGCCAACAAGCCGTCGCCGATTTCCGAGAAGGAAGTCGCCAAGATCATGCAGCAGATGCAGGAAGGCGTGGACAAGCCGCGTCCGAAGGTTCTTTTCGAGCCGGGCGAGGTAGTCCGTGTCAAGGATGGCCCGTTCACCGATTTCCATGGCGCCGTCGAGCAAGTGAACTACGAGAAGAATCGTCTGCGCGTGTCGGTGACCATTTTCGGCCGTCCGACGCCGGTTGAACTGGAGTTTGCCCAGGTCGAGAAGGCCTGACCCTGAATAATCAGCGCGGTGCGTGCAAGCTTTCTTGGCGTACCGCAGTAGGGCGGCTCCCGGGCCGCGTTTGTCGTTTGGGGAGCGCTCTCGAGAGCGCGTTTGCACCCGTCTAGAGGAGTTGCATCGTGGCAAAGAAAATCATCGGCTATATCAAGTTGCAAGTGCCGGCGGGCAAGGCCAACCCTTCGCCGCCGATCGGACCGGCGCTGGGCCAGCGCGGTCTGAACATCATGGAATTCTGCAAGACCTTCAACGCCCAGACGCAAGGGCTGGAGCCGGGTCTGCCGATTCCTGTGGTGATTACCGCCTTCGCGGACAAGAGTTTCACCTTCATCATGAAGACGCCACCGGCAACGGTTCTGATCAAGAAGGCGATCGGTATCCAGAAGGGCAGTGCCAAACCTCATACCGTCAAGGTGGGTACGCTGACGCGTGCCCAGTGCGAAGCGATTGCCACGCAGAAAATGCCCGATCTCACCGCTGCTGATCTGGAGGCTGCCGTGCGCACGATCGCCGGCAGCGCGTACACGATGGGCGTCACGGTGGAGGGCCTCTGAGATGGCAACCATCAGCAAGCGTCAAAAGGCCTTCAAGGGAAAAACCGATCGCAACAGCAGCTTTGCACTGGTCGATGCGCTGAAGTTGGCCAAGGAACTGGCGACTGCCAAGTTCGACGAATCGATCGATGTTGCCGTCTGCCTGGGTGTCGATCCGCGCAAGTCGGATCAGATCGTTCGTGGTTCGGTGGTGCTGCCGGCCGGTACCGGCAAGACGGTCCGCGTGGCCGTCTTCGCGCAGGGCGAGAAGGCGGCGGCGGCCCGGGAAGCGGGCGCCGATATCGTCGGCTTCGAGGATTTGGCCGCCGAGATCAAGTCCGGAGTGATCAACTTTGATCGCGTGATTGCCACCCCCGACGCGATGCGAGTAGTCGGACAACTCGGTCAGATTCTCGGGCCGCGCGGTTTGATGCCGAACCCGAAGGTCGGCACGGTGACCATGGATGTGGCGACCGCCGTCAAGAACGCCAAGGCGGGTCAGGTGCAGTACCGCACGGACAAGGGCGGCATCATTCATAGCACGGTAGGCCGCGCCTCGTTCGAAGTCGATCAGTTGGCGATCAACGTCAAGGCGCTGGTCGATGCCCTGATCAAGGCCAAGCCGGCGACGTCCAAAGGTCAGTATGTGCGCCGGATCGCGCTGTCGAGCACGATGGGTCCGGGCATTCGCGTGGATTCGACCACGTTGTAGTGAGCATTAGCGGATCGCTCTTGCCATGAGAGCGGTCCGGCAAGGAACTTTGTTGGGCTGTCGACGGTGCCATCCGGCCGTGCCGGCAGATCGTCAAAGACCGCAGGTGTCGAGGGCGGTTGCCTTGGACTTAAGTGTGCAAGCGGCCTGCGTAGACGGTGCGCCCCGAAAAGGATTTTGCAGCGACGAGCGTCATGCTGCCAGCCCTGATCCAGGTCGCCGTGGGTGCGGCGCTTCCTGCCGGAAGCGCCGTGTGTTGACTTGATTGGAGGAAGGGCCTGTGGGTCTCAATCTTGAAGAAAAGAAAGCCGTCGTGGCTGAGGTGTCGGCAAAGATCGCCAGTGCCCAGACGATCGTCGTGGCTGAGTACGCCGGCATGCCGGTGGCTCATCTGACGCGTCTGCGCGCGCAGGCTCGCGCCTCGGGTGTTTACCTGCGCGTGCTGAAGAACACCCTGGTGCGGCGAGCGGTTGAAGGGAGTGTGTTCGCCAGTCTGGGCGAGCACATGACCGGGCCGCTGATTTACAGCATCTCGGAGGATCCGGTTGCGGCGGCGAAAGTGCTCAACGATTTCGCAAAAACGAATGACAAGCTGATCCTCAGGGCCGGCAGTTATTCCGGCGACGTCCTGGACAAGGCCGGTGTGCAGGCGCTGGCCTCGATTCCCGAGTCGCGACGAACTGCTTGGCCAGTTGCTTGGCATCATGCAGGCGCCGGTGACCGGTTTTGCCTGTGCGCTCGCGGCTCTCGCCAAACAACGAGAAGAAGCAGTTGCCTGATCGCGCTGTCGGTTCTTACGAGTCTAAAGATTTAGGAGTTTACTGATTATGGCTATTACCCAAGAAGACATCCTCGAAGCCGTCGGTTCGATGACGGTCATGCAATTGAACGATCTGGTCAAGGCGTTCGAAGAGAAGTTCGGGGTCTCCGCCGCCTCCATGGCGGTGGCTGCGCCCGGTGCGGCTGCCCCGGTCGTCGAGGAGCAGACCGAGTTTACCGTCATGCTGATGGCGGCAGGGGAGAAGAAGGTCGAGACCATCAAGGTCGTTCGCGCGGCTACCGGTCTTGGTCTCAAGGAAGCGAAGGATCTTGTCGACGGGGCACCGAAGGCCGTCAAGGAGGCCATCTCCAAGGCCGATGCCGAAGCCCTCAGAAAGCTGCTCGAGGATGCTGGAGCCAAGGTCGAGGTCAAGTAGTTCCGGTCACACAAGCTGGGCTGACAGCCTTTCGGCTGTCAGCCCTTTTGTGCTTTTCCGGAAACAGCTTTGCGTCTTCCCACTTCCCGGACGCCAGGCTGAGCAGCGTGCAAACGCAATGATGAGTAGCCCGAGCAGAGTCGCCACCGGCCTGCTCCTTGCTGTCCTAATCGTATTGCGTTTGTCCGTTGCGGTCCGGCGGGTCTTGCGACTGTCGCCGGTGCATGCTAGAGGATTTGCCTTCTGAGTTCGGAGCGACCATGACCTACTCATACACCGAGAAAAAGCGTATCCGCAAGAGCTTCGCCAAGCGCGCCAGCGTTCTTGACGTGCCGTTCTTGCTGGCCACCCAGCTCGAGTCCTTCACTGCTTTCCTGCAGGCCAACGTGCCGGTGGCGCAGCGCAGGAACCAGGGTCTGCAGGCGGCGTTTTCCTCGATCTTTCCGATCGTCAGTCACAGTGGCAACGCGCGCCTCGAGTTTGTCAGTTACGCGCTTTCCGACCCGGCTTTCGACGTCACCGAGTGCCAGCAGCGCGGCCTGACCTTCGCCTCGGCTCTGCGCGCCAAGGTGCGTCTGGTCATTCTCGATCGCGAGACGCCCGACACCATCAAGGAAGTCAAGGAGCAGGAAGTCTACATGGGCGAGATTCCCTTGATGACCTCCACGGGTTCCTTCGTCATCAATGGTACCGAGCGAGTCATCGTCTCGCAGCTTCACCGCTCGCCGGGAGTGTTCTTCGAGCACGACCGGGGCAAGACGCACAGTTCGGGCAAGCTGCTCTTCTCCGCACGCGTGATTCCCTATCGCGGTTCGTGGCTGGATTTCGAGTTCGATCCGAAGGACCTGCTCTTCTTCCGTGTCGACCGGCGCCGCAAGATGCCGGTGACCTCGCTGCTGAAAGCCATCGGTTTGACGCCGCAACGGATCCTGCGTGAGTTCTTCGAGTTCGACACCTTCCATGTCGGCGGGAAGATCATCGAGTTTGCGCTCGTTCCCGAGCGTCTGCGTGGCGAAGTGGCTCGCTTCGACTTCAACGACCCGTCCGGGAAGCTGATCATCGCCAAGGACAAGCGCATTACTGCCAAGCACATCCGCGAACTGGATGCCGCGGGTATCAAACAGGTCGCGGTGCCGGATGACTTCCTGATCGGTCGGGTGGTTGCCGAGGAAATCGTCGATCAGAACACCGGCGAGATCCTGGCCAATGCCAACGAAGAGATCACCGAAGGCTTGCTGGCGAAGCTTGTCGAAGCCGGTGTGGCGACCTTGCAGACCCTCTACATCAACGACCTCGATCGGGGCGGCTTCATTTCGCAGACGCTGCGTACGGACGAAACGGCAACCCGACAGGCGGCACGCATCGCCATCTACCGCATGATGCGACCGGGTGAACCGCCAACCGAAGAAGCCGTCGAGATCCTCTTCAATGGCCTGTTCTACTCTGACGATCGTTACGATCTCTCCGCCGTCGGCCGCATGAAGTTCAACCGGCGAGTCGGCCGCAAGGCCGTCGTCGAGCACAAGGTCATGCTCAAGCATGTGCCGTCGAAGCGCGAAGGTCTCGTCAAACTGGTCAATGAAGTGGTGAGTGACTCGGTGCCTGTGGTCGACCAGGTCATGGCCGAATTGAGCTACGGGCCGCGCGCAGTTGCCGAAAACCTCACCCAAGAGGCTGCCGTAACCCTGTTCGAGCAGTTGAAGGCCATGGGTGCCACCGGCGAGGTGCGCGAACAACTGACGCTGTCGCCGCGCGACATCGTCGAGGTGATCAAACTCCTCGTCGAACTGCGCAACGGACGGGGTGAAATCGATGATATCGACCACCTCGGCAATCGGCGCGTTCGCTCGGTGGGCGAACTGGCGGAGAATCAGTTCCGGGCGGGTCTGGTGCGCGTCGAGCGGGCGGTGAAGGAGCGCCTGTCGCAGGCCGAGTCGGACAATCTGATGCCGCACGATCTGATCAACGCCAAGCCGATCAGCGCTGCCGTCCGCGAGTTCTTCGGATCCAGCCAGTTGTCGCAGTTCATGGACCAGACCAACCCGTTGTCGGAAATCACCCACAAGCGTCGCGTTTCGGCCCTCGGTCCGGGCGGCTTGACGCGCGAGCGTGCCGGCTTCGAAGTGCGCGACGTACACCCGACGCACTACGGCCGAGTTTGCCCGATCGAGACGCCGGAGGGTCCGAACATCGGCCTCATCAACTCGCTGGCGCTGTTCGCGCGCACCAATGAGTATGGTTTCCTCGAGACTCCCTACCGGAAGGTGGCGGATGGTCGAGTCAGCGATCAGATCGAGTACCTCTCGGCGATCGAAGAGGGGGCCTACATCATTGCCCAGGCCAACTCGGATCTGGGCGAGGGTGGGGTGTTGATGGATCAGCTGGTGACCTGTCGGGAGAAGGGTGAAACGATCCTCGCCGAACCGGCGCGTGTGCAGTACATGGATGTAGCGCCGAGCCAGATCGTGTCGGTGGCGGCGTCGCTGATTCCCTTCCTCGAGCACGACGACGCGAACCGTGCCCTGATGGGTGCCAACATGCAACGCCAGGCGGTTCCTTGCCTACGCCCGGAGAAGCCGCTAGTCGGCACCGGCATCGAGCGTACGGTTGCCGTCGACTCGGGCACGGCGGTGCAGGCCAAACGTGGCGGCAAGGTGGACTACGTCGACGCCTCGCGCGTCGTGGTGCGCGTCAACGACGATGAGACAGGACCCGGTGAAGTCGGTGTCGACATCTACAACCTCGTCAAGTACACCCGCTCCAATCAGAACACCAATATCAACCAGCGGCCGCTGGTCCGCGTTGGCGATCTGATCGCGCGCGGTGATGTGGTCGCTGACGGCGCGTCGACCGACAAGGGTGAGCTGGCCCTCGGCCAGAATATGCTGGTCGCGTTCATGCCGTGGAACGGTTACAACTTCGAGGATTCGATCCTGATCTCGGAGCGCGTCGTGGCGCAGGACCGTTTCACCTCGATTCACATCGAGGAACTGACGGTGGTCGCCCGCGACACGAAGTTGGGTCCGGAGGAGATCACCCGCGACATCGCTTCTCTTGGCGAGTCGCAACTGTCGCGTCTCGATGAATCCGGAATTGTCTATATTGGCGCCGAAGTCGAAGCCGGCGACGTTCTCGTCGGCAAAGTGACGCCGAAGGGCGAGACGCAACTGACGCCGGAAGAGAAGCTCCTGCGGGCGATCTTTGGCGAGAAGGCGTCGGACGTCAAGGATACCTCGCTACGCGTGCAGTCGGGAATCGCCGGTACGGTCATCGACGTCCAGGTGTTCACGCGCGAGGGGATCGAGCGCGACAAGCGCGCGCAGTCGATCATCGACGACCACTTGCGCAGCTACAAACTCGATCTGGCCGACCAACTGCGGATCGTCGAGCGCGATGCCTTTGCCCGCGTCGAGCGACTGATCGTCGGCAAGCCGGCCAACGGCGGGCCGAAGCGACTGGCGAAGGGTACGCTGGTCGTGCAGGAGTATCTCGACGGCATCGAGCCGCATCACTGGTTCGACATCCGGATGGCCGACGAAGAAGTTGCCCATCAGCTGGAATCGCTGCGCGAGGGCCTGGAACAGACCCGCAAGGGCTTCGATATTGCCTTTGAGGAGAAGCGCAAAAAGCTGACCCAGGGCGACGAACTGCCGCCGGGCGTGCAGAAGATGGTCAAGGTCTATGTCGCCGTCAAGCGCCGCCTGCAGGCGGGTGACAAGATGGCCGGACGGCATGGTAACAAGGGCGTCGTCTCACGTATCGTGCCGGTGGAGGACATGCCTTACATGGCCGACGGCCGGCCGGTCGATATCGTCCTCAATCCGCTTGGCGTTCCTTCGCGGATGAACGTCGGCCAGATTCTCGAGGTGCACCTCGGACTGGCCGCCAAGGGCCTCGGCATCAAGATCGGCGAGATGCTCAGCCGACAGGCCAACGCCAACGAGGTGCGTGGATTCCTCGAGCAGATCTACAACGGCACCGGCAAGTCCGAAGACCTCGACCAGCTCAATGACGTCGAGATCAACGAAATGGCCGGCAACCTGGAGGCGGGAGTTCCCTTTGCGACCCCGGTTTTCGACGGCGCCAAGGAGTCGGAGATCAAGTCGATGCTGGCGCTGGCCGGCATGCCGGAATCCGGGCAGATGACCCTCTACGATGGTCGTACCGGCGAACAGTTCGAGCGTCAGGTGACGGTGGGTTACATGCACGTGCTGAAGCTTCATCACCTCGTCGATGACAAGATGCACGCCCGCTCCACCGGTCCGTACTCGCTGGTTACCCAGCAGCCGCTCGGTGGCAAGGCGCAGTTCGGCGGCCAGCGTTTCGGCGAGATGGAGGTCTGGGCGCTGGAAGCCTATGGCGCCTCCTATGTGCTGCAGGAAATGCTCACGGTCAAGTCCGACGACGTCAATGGCCGGACGAAGGTCTACGAGAACATCGTCAAGGGCGACCACAAGATCGACGCCGGCATGCCCGAGTCCTTCAACGTACTGGTCAAGGAAATCCGCTCGCTGGCGATCGATATTGATCTCGAACGTTTCTGATTGTTTGCCAAGGGGTGAGCGCTGAAGGTTTTGGTCCGACCCGCCTCGCCGCTATTTGCCCCCGACGCCTCACTCCTTACTGGAGCAAAAGATGAAAGCACTGCTTGATTTGTTCAGACAGGTGACGCAGGAAGAGCAGTTCGATGCGATCACCATCGGTCTCGCATCGCCGGACAAGATCCGCTCGTGGTCCTACGGCGAAGTGAAGAAGCCTGAGACGATCAACTATCGTACCTTCAAGCCGGAACGCGACGGCTTGTTCTGTGCCAAGATTTTTGGCCCGATCAAGGATTACGAGTGCCTTTGCGGCAAGTACAAGCGGCTCAAGCATCGTGGTGTGATCTGCGAGAAGTGCGGCGTCGAAGTGACGCTCGCCAAGGTTCGTCGCGAGCGCATGGCGCATATCGAACTTGCCAGCCCGGTCGCGCATATCTGGTTTCTGAAAAGCCTGCCCAGTCGGCTGGGCATGGTTCTCGACATGACACTGCGCGACATCGAGCGCGTCCTCTATTTCGAGGCCTTCGTCGTTTTCGATCCGGGCATGACGCCGCTGGCGCGCGGCCAGTTGCTGACCGAGGATGACTACCTGGCCAAGGTCGAGGAGTATGGCGACGACTTCTACGCCGCCATGGGGGCCGAAGGGATTCGCGAGTTGTTGCGCTCGATCGATCTCGGACGTGAAGTCGAGGGTTTGCGCTCGGAGCTCGAGACGACCACCTCGGAGACCAAGAGCAAGAAATTCTCGAAGCGTCTGAAGATTCTCGAAGGCTTCCAGAAGTCGGGGATCAAGCCCGAGTGGATGGTGCTCGAGGTGCTACCGGTCTTGCCGCCCGATCTCCGCCCGCTGGTGCCGCTCGACGGCGGACGTTTCGCTACCTCGGATCTCAACGACCTCTATCGTCGGGTGATCAACCGCAACAACCGCTTGAAGCGTCTGCTCGAACTCAAGGCGCCGGAGATCATCGTACGCAACGAGAAGCGCATGCTCCAGGAAGCGGTGGACTCGCTGCTCGACAACGGCCGGCGTGGCAAGGCGATGACCGGTGCCAACAAGCGCCCCCTCAAGTCCCTGGCGGACATGATCAAGGGCAAGGGTGGTCGTTTCCGCCAGAACCTGCTCGGCAAGCGCGTCGACTACTCGGGGCGTTCGGTGATCGTCGTTGGGCCGCAACTCAAGCTGCACCAGTGCGGTCTGCCGAAGCTGATGGCGCTCGAGTTGTTCAAGCCCTTCATTTTCAACCGTCTCGAGGTCATGGGCTTGGCGACGACCATCAAGCAGGCGAAGAAGATGGTCGAGACGCAGGAAGCGGTGGTCTGGGATATCCTCGAAGAGGTGATTCGCGAGCATCCGATCATGCTCAACCGCGCGCCGACGCTGCACCGCCTTGGCATCCAGGCCTTCGAGCCGACGCTGATCGAGGGCAAGGCGATCCAGTTGCATCCACTGGTCTGTGCCGCCTTCAACGCTGACTTCGACGGCGACCAGATGGCTGTGCACGTGCCCTTGTCCCTCGAGGCCCAGATGGAGGCACGGACGCTGATGCTCGCCTCCAACAACGTCCTGTCGCCGGCAAATGGCGAACCGATCATCGTTCCCTCACAGGATATCGTCCTCGGTCTCTATTACGCCACGCGGGAGCGCATCAACGCTACCGGCGAGGGCATGCTCTTCCCCGATCTCGCGGAAGTGACGCGCGCCATGCAGGCCGGTTCGCTTGACCTGCACGCCCGCATTTCGGTTCGCATCACCGAATACGAGCGCGATGGCGAGAGCGGCTGGCAGGAAAAGGTGACGCGCTACGACACTACGGCCGGCCGCGCGCTGCTCTCGGAGATCCTCCCGAAAGGCCTGCCTTTCAGCCTGATCGACAAGCCGCTGAAGAAAAAGGAAATCTCGAAGCTGATCAACGCCGCTTTCCGCCGCTGTGGTCTCAAGGAGACCGTCGTTTTCGCCGACAAGTTGATGCAGAACGGCTATCGCCTGGCCACTCGAGCCGGCATTTCGATCTGTTCCGACGATATGCTGGTCCCGGCGAAAAAGCGCGAGATCGTTGCCGAAGCGGAAGCCGAGGTCAAGGAGATCGAGAACCAGTACACCAATGGTCTGGTGACCAATGGCGAACGTTACAACAAGGTGGTGGACATCTGGGGCCGCACCGGCGACAAGGTTGCCAAGGTGATGATGGAACAGCTCGGCCAGGTGGAAGTGACCAATCGTCAGGGGGAAAAGGAAAAGCAGGATTCCTTCAATTCCATCTTCATGATGGCCGATTCCGGCGCGCGTGGTTCGGCAGCGCAGATTCGCCAGTTGGCGGGCATGCGGGGTCTGATGGCCAAGCCGGACGGCTCGATCATCGAGACGCCGATCACGACCAACTTCCGTGAGGGCCTGAACGTTCTTCAGTACTTCATCTCGACGCACGGAGCACGCAAGGGTCTCGCGGACACCGCCCTGAAGACGGCCAACTCGGGTTACCTGACGCGCCGACTGGTCGACGTGACGCAGGATCTGGTGGTCATCGAGGATGACTGCGGGACGACCAATGGCGTCACCATGAAAGCCCTGATCGAGGGGGGTGAAGTGATCGAGGCGCTGCGCGAGCGCATTCTCGGTCGGGTCACGGCGTCGGACGTCGTAGACCCCGACACCGAGGAGACGGTCATCGAACAAGGGACCCTGATCAGTGAGGATCATTGTGATCTGATCGACCAGGTCGGCATCGACGAAGTCAAGGTGCGTACGCCGTTGACCTGCGACACGCGCTACGGCCTGTGCGGCAAGTGTTACGGGCGCGACCTCGGGCGCGGTTCGCCGGTAAACGTCGGCGAGGCGGTTGGCGTGATCGCCGCACAATCCATCGGCGAACCGGGAACGCAGTTGACCATGCGCACCTTCCACGTCGGCGGTGCGGCCTCGCGTGCCGCAGTTGCCAGCCAGGTCGAGACGCGCAGTGCCGGTGTCGTCCGCTTCACCGCCACGATGCGCTACGTGACCAGTGCCAAGGGCGAGAAGATTGTCATCACGCGCTCCGGCGAGATCCTGATCACCGACGACAACGGTCGCGAACGGGAGAAGCACAAGGTTCCCTATGGCTCGACACTGCAGGTCGTTGACGGACAGGCAGTTAAAGCCGGCGCCAGACTGGCCAGTTGGGATCCCCACACGCGCCCGATCATCGCCGAGTACTCGGGTCTGGTGAAGTTCGAGAATGTCGAGGAAGGCGTCACCGTCGCCAAGCAGATCGACGAGGTGACCGGGCTGTCGACGCTCGTCGTCATCGATCCGAAGCGGGGCGGCAAGGCTCCGAGCAAGGGCCTGCGTCCGCAGGTGAGACTGTTCGATCCCGCGGGTGACGAAGTGAAGATGCATGGCAGCGATCACCCGGTGACCATCACGTTCCAGGTGGGCGCGATCATCAATGTCTTCGACGGGCAGCAGATTTCCGTTGGCGACGTGCTCGCGCGCCTGCCGCAGGAATCGGCCAAGACGCGAGACATCACCGGCGGTCTGCCACGTGTGGCGGAACTCTTCGAAGCGCGCACCCCCAAGGACGCGGGCATGCTGGCCGAGTTCACCGGCACCATTTCCTTCGGCAAGGACACCAAAGGCAAGCAGCGGTTGGTGATCACGGACCTTGACGGCATCACCCACGAGTACCTGATCCTCAAGGACAAGCACGTCCTGGTGCACGACGGCCAGGTGGTCAACAAGGGCGAGTCGATCGTCGACGGTGCGCCCGATCCCCACGACATCCTGCGCTTGCTGGGGGTCGAGGCGCTGGCCATCTACATTACCGATGAAGTGCAGGACGTCTACCGCCTGCAGGGCGTGAAGATCAACGACAAGCACATCGAGGTGATCGTTCGCCAGATGCTGCGGCGCGTCAATGTGCTCGACCCCGGAGACACCAAGTTCATCAAGGGTGAGCAAGTCGAGCGTGCTCACCTGCTCGACGAGAATGACGGGATGCTTGCCGAAGGCAAGCTGCCCGCAACCTACGAACACGTGTTGCTGGGGATTACCAAGGCCTCGTTGTCGACCGATTCGTTCATTTCCGCGGCCTCCTTCCAGGAAACGACGCGGTGTTGACCGAGCGGCCATCATGGGCAAGCGCGACGAG
>AATO01000113.1_pt1 | contig 16837 bp, 11 predicted proteins | sample 270628 | NCBI WGS metagenome assembly AATO01 (sample SAMN02954268, study PRJNA17657) | bioreactor sludge metagenome | biome: terrestrial; feature: bioreactor; material: sludge; isolation source: Enhanced Biological Phosphorus Removal (EBPR) bioreactor sludge | place: USA: Madison, Wisconsin | reverse complement strand
CGCATCGAACGCGGCAAGATCACCGGCTACCAGATCATCGCCCCGACCACCTGGAACTTCTCGCCACGCGACGCGGCGGGCGTTCCCGGCGCGCTCGAGCAGGCGCTCGTCGGGCTGCCGGTGGGCGAGGACGAAAGGGTGCCGCTGGCCGTCCAGCACGTCGTGCGGTCGTTCGATCCGTGCATGGTGTGCACGGTGCACTGACAATGCTGCACCGGCCGGTGGTGGCCGATCAGCGTGCAAGCGGCTTAGAAGAACTGCTTGGCGACGTTGGCCAGAGCCACCGCCAGGACGGCGGCCAGCATCCATTGAAGCAACGCGAACTTGCCGTCGTGCTCGATGAGCTTTCTCTCAACCCGCTCGCTGGCCGAGCGCGTGGCGGGCCGGCTCTTGAGTGCCTCGGCGAAGGCCTCCTTCTGCGCCTCGGCAAAGGCGGAAGCTTGCTCACGGGTCAGCCCGGCTTTCTCCAGCCGTTCCACAAACTTGAGGGTGTCGAACGTGATCGTGCTCATGATGGGCGGAAGTGTGCGGGCGGAGGTGTGGGAAGGGCAAGTCAAGACGCGTACCGAGATCGTGGATGAATGCCTCAGGCAGCGCTTGCAACGGGTCGGCCCAGTTTTCCTGATTGAGCGCGTGATGTTCCACTGGGAGGGCGGAAAAATCACTCTGGAATGTGCGCTCGGAATCACCGCTCACTCGTCTTGCCGCAGTCTTCCGTGAACTGCGATCCGACCTTGAAATCGCGTAAGTATTCGGTGAACCCGTAGTCGGAGGCGGCGGCCGATAGTCGGCGACTGAGCAGATGGCGGAGGGCTGGACACAGAAGCCGAGTTTGGGTAGACTTCGGCGTATGGGCTCTGGATCGGACATCTCGTACGCAGGACCATCGACAAGCAACGGCAAGCCGACGCCGTTTGCCCAGGTGATGGTGACGCTGAGCAAGGAAGCGGAGATCAAGCTCCGGTCCGAGGCCAATTACTGGAAGAGTCAACATCAACAAGCGCTTGCCCGTTTGGCGCAACGGGAGGCTGATCATCGCCTGGCGATGGCGCAAGCGGCGGCGCGTGAGGCGGCTTTGCGCAGCGAGTTGGAGAAGGCCGAGGGCAAGCTCCGGGACTTGCAAAAGCGCCTGTTTGGCCGCAAGTCCGAGCGTCGTTCGAGGACGGAAAAGGACGCCGCGTCGAATGACCAGAAGTCGGCGAGGCCGCGAGGCCAGCGGCCGGGAGTCGCCGGTCACGGACGGAGGCTCGAAAGCCACTTGCCGGCACAGGTCGAAACCATCGAACTCGACTGCCCCCATTGCCCGGAGTGTGGTCTCGGCTATGCCGACTTTCCCGGCACGGAAGACAGTGAAATTCTCGAAATAGACGTCAAGCCGTACCGGCGAGTAATCCGCCGGCGGCGCTACCGGCGGACCTGTCGGTGCCCCGGGACGCCGGGCATCCTGAGCGCACCCCCCCCGGCGCGGTTGATCACCCGCGGCAAGTACGGGGTGTCGATCTGGGTGCACCTTCTGCTCTCCAAGTTCTCGTACGGCCAGCCGACTCATCGGCTACTCCGAGACTGGTCTGACTACGATCTGACGCTCTCGCCCGGAACCCTTACTGGCGGACTACGCGCCTTGGCCCCGCTATTCGAGCCGCTGGAAGACGCGCTGCGTTGCCGACTGCAGAGCGAGAATCGCTGGCACGCGGATGAAACCCGCTGGATGGTGTTTGCCGAGACCGAAGGGAAGATCGGTCATCGCTGGTACCTGTGGGTGTTTCACTCCGAATCGGTGATTCACTTTGTGCTTGACCCGACGCGATCGGCGCAGGTGCCGATCGCAGAACTGTCCGCCAGCCAAGGAGGGATCGTCATCTGTGATCGCTACTCGGGCTACAAGAAGCTCGCGAGAATCCTTGGGACGATCCTTCTGGCCTTCTGCTGGGCCCATCAACGGCGTGATTTCATCGAGTTGGCCAACGCCCATCCGGAGCTCTCGGAATGGGCCCTGTCCTGGGTCGAACGGATTGGCGAGCTCTACCTCTTGAACGACGCGCGCCTTGCCGTGCGCGCCGATCCGGTTCAGTGGGCCGCACGTGACGACGGCTTGCGGCAAAGGGTCGCGCAAATGGCGAACCAACGCGAGGCCGAACGGGCGAACCCGGCGCTCAAGGCCCCGGCCAGGAAGGTGCTGCAGAGCATGCAGAAGCATTGGTCCGGCTTGACGGTGTTTGTCGACCACCCCGAGGTGCCGATGGACAACAACGTCGCCGAGCGGGACCAACGCACGCCCGTCGTCGCGCGCAAGAACTTCTACGGTTCCGGCAGTCCGTGGTCGGGCGCCCTCGCGGCCACGATGTTCAGCTTGCTGATGACGATGCGCCTGTGGGGGATCAATCCCCGCACCTGGCTGACGGCGTATCTGGACGCCTGTGCGGCGAATGGCAGCCAGCCGCCGGCGGACCTGAGTGTCTTTCTGCCCTGGGCGATGGACGCTGACCTGCTGGCACAGAGGCGTCGTGCCGCGATGGACCCGGCCGACCCCATCGACAGCTCATGAAGCCTTATTGCGGGCGTCAGTTCACCCTTGACGAACTGCAGACCCTCCGCCACCTGATCGAGGCCAACCCCAGTGCCAGCCGCGCGCAGCTCTCGCGTCAGGTGTGCGCGCTCCTCGACTGGTTCAAGCCGAATGGCGAGCTGAAGGACATGACCTGCCGAGTCGCCATGCTACGCATGCAAGCGGACGGCCTGCTCACCCTGCCGGCGGCACAACGGTGCGCCCCTCGCCAACCCGAGTATCTCGCCACCGCCGCTACCGATCCCCAATCGCTGCTCGTGCGGCCAGTGCATGAGCTGCCGCCGCTCCACTTGCGCCAAGTCTCCGGTTCGGCCCACTCCCGACTGTGGAACGAGTACATCGCCCGTTACCACTATCTCGGCTACACGCCCATGGCCGGTAGTCAGAGCCGCTACTTCGTCTTCGCCGGTGAGCATCGGGTTGCCTTGTTGAGCTTCGGCGCCAGTGCCTGGAAGCTCGCCGCACGCGAGCGCTTCATCGGCTGGCAGGAGGACGAGCGGCAAAGAAACCTGCCGCTCGTGGTCAACAATGCCCGCTTTCTGATCTTGCCCTGGATCCAGTCCAAGGGCTTGGCCTCGAAGATCCTCGCGATCATCCACAGGCAACTGCCCAACGACTGGCTGGCGCGCTACGGCTACCGCCCCGTGCTCCTCGAAACCTTTGTCGAGACTCCCCGTCATCGCGGCACCTGTTACCAGGCCGCCAACTGGATCAAGGTCGGTCAAACCACCGGACGCGGCAAGAAATGCCCCACGTCCAAGCCTATCCTGCCGATCAAGGATATCTGGCTCCATCCCCTGCACAGGAACTTCCGCTCAATTCTGTGTCGCTAGCGCCGATCGTCAAGGTCAGACTTGGCCCACGGGTTCACCGAATACTTACCCCATCGCATCGATGCTGACCAGCAAGCCATTAATATAAAGCGCTTTCAGGAGTTCCGGGATGGCGGTGATCTCATTGCTCTTGCTGGCAACCTTTTCCTGGCCGAGAACAACCCCCAGTTCCGTCGCGAAGGCGCTGACCATGTGAATCGCACTCTCGCCGCCACTGCCCGACCCGCGCACCCAATGCTCCCAACCTATCAGAACCTTGTCATACTCCACTTTTGTAAGCGTGTGATAAATGTGGTTTTTGGGTGAATTTCCTGGGGTATGACCGGTTTGGTTTTATCTGGACGAGGTTCTTGATGAGTTCGTTGAAGACCGAGGTGATGTTGTCGAGGGCGTCGCGGCCTTGGAGGAGCCAGCGTCCGAGTGTACGCTTGATGCGCGAGAAGGTGTCGCCGCGGTTGATGAAGTAACTTGCGCGGGTGTTGGGATCGAGGGATTCGCTGGCGGCATGGACGGCCAGGGCATTGATGTTGTCGCAGAGGATTTTAGCGCCGAAGTCTTGTCGTGCGGCCAACCAGGACATGCCCGACAGATGCTCCAGGGCCAGACGGTGCTTGATCCGTTTGAAGGCTTCCTCAATTCTCCACCGCGAGTGATAGAGCGCCCCGAATTCGGCAGCGGGATAGGCGTCGAGGTCGAGGAGCGAGGTCACGAGGACACGCACCTTGTGGCCGAAGACCTGGCGAATCAGGCGCACCTCACAAGGCGTGGCGGCAATTTCGTAGTCCAGCGCATCCTGTTTGCAGGGAGCGGGCAGCCTGACGATTTGCTCGGCCAGGCCGGATCGGCGGAAGGCTTGAATAGCGCTGAAATTGAGGCTGTCCGCTCGCATGCAGAAGTGCCGCCCGCGCTGCAACAAGGCGGCGAAGAGCCAGTAGGCTGGGTAACCGCGGTCGAGCACCAGAATGTCCTTGGAACGGAGTTTATCGAGATGTTCGAAGAGCATCTGACGCTCGCCGACGTCAGGAGAATACAGCGTGGCCGCCAGGGTCATTTCGATCCCGGGCAGATACAGTGCGAAGCCAATGGCGTCGACCACGTGGCGAACAAATGGCCTGCCGTCACGGGTCTTGCCGAACAAAGTCAGGCGCAGGACCGTGGCATCGCCGGCGACGACCCGCAGACCGCGCCAGAGGGGAAAGCCGAACTGCGTATCGACCAAGGCGAGGAAGTGATCGTTGAGAAGCTCGAAGGCGGTGGCCGACACCTGCTTTCGGGCTTTGGCAAAGGCTTGTGCGGAGACTTCTCGCAGCAGGTCGGCGCGGTTCGCCAGATTGGCGAAGAACGCGTCGAGTTCAGACTGCACTTTCGACGTGTATCCGCCGAGCAGGCAGGCGATCAGGCGGGGAAAACTGAGGAAGCCCGTTCGCGAGAAAGCTTTCGTCGAAAGACGCGCATCAAGGAAAAAAGCTTGGGAAACAAGATACTTGGAAAACGAGTCAACGACGTTGACATAAAGATCGCGGCATATAAAATTTTACATCCGTATCAAGGGGATACCCACTTTGCCTTGTCCTCGCCCGGCGCGCAACCGGTTTCTCGGCGGGTTCCTGAATTTATGCTAATCGCGTGTTAGGTTGGGAGCATTGGCGGTGTCAGCCATTCTGTGAGCAGATCAATGACACCAAAACGCTTCAAGGCGATAACCACCACCAGTGACAGCACTAGCATGGGGATGGCCCCAACAGCAATTTTGAAGGCCTCGGCACCGGCCCGATTGATGACGTCAAGCACGCCCTTGGCACTGTCCGCTGATTGGTGTGGAAGTGTTTCATCGACCACTCCCTCTGCTGCAGAGAGGTGGCGGCCGAACAGATAGTATGTCGCTGACGCTGCTGCCAACCCTCCGACCAGAGAAAATGCCAAAGTTGTGCCAAAGTTCAGACCCATCGTCATCATTGGAAACGCTGCATTGGCTTGTGACATCGAGAAAACCATTGCCAAGGTGGCTGCAATATGACGATCTGAAGCGCCGCGTTGTTCCATCATGGTCAAGGTTGCAATTGGGGCAGCGAAACTGACAAAATTTATTTGTAGTGCAGCGAAAACACCCAATCCGCCAAGCCCGAAGGGTCTCAACGCCGGCGCCAGTCGTTGAGCCAACCAGTCGAGCATGCCTTGGGCCTCGAGCATACGCATCAGGGTGAGCATGACCACCATGACCGGCAACAGGACGAAGAAAGCAAGCTCAACGGCAGAACGGCCAGCCTTGAGGATGATGTCGATCAAGATTTCCATTGCCTGATACGCCTCGCTGCGGTTGCCTCCGCAGGCAGTAATGAAGAAAGCAAAGAGGCAGATTGGATGATGGCCTCCCAGTTCCACTCACTGTTATCGTGATCATGTGGTTGCCAAAATGCCTCGGCAACCTCCGTCGCCTTCGCCGATCCCGCAGTGACCGGAGTGCTCACGGTGACTTTGCGATATGAATGCGGTTTTCTCTCATAGTCCCGAAAAGAGCCTTGAATGACTCTTGGTGGCCGGCATCAGCCGTTCACTTCGGCCGACCAACGCGATCGCACGCAGCACCAAACCGTGCAACGAGGTCTCAACTGCGCGTTCCCATTATCACAGAATCTCGCTCGCCCGTTGCGCGTACGCTGCGTCGGCGCCGAGCACACGACCCTGCCCCATCCCGTCGCGCACCTGCGCAATCGGCACGGCGCGCCCACGCGCCACCACCTTGGTAAAGCTGGTGTAGTAGTCATCCACCCGCGACTGCATCAAGCCCTGCGCCTCCTCGTCGAGCGGCGCACACGGATTGCCCTCGACCTTGTACTTGCCGGCCGAGATCAACGTGGGCTTCACGCCCCCGGCAGCAAACGCCTGCGAGTAGTCGAAATACGCCTGCCAGACGGCGATCGAGCCGACCTCGCCACCCGGCGCGACGTAGAACTCCGACGCCGAGCAGCCGATCCAGTACGACCCACTGGCAGCGAGGCGGTTGGCAATTGCCACCATCGGCTTCTGCACCCGGGCACTGGTAACCTCGTCCGCCAACGCGGACGCCCCATAGACGCCGTCGCCCGGACTATCGATGTCGATCAGGATCTGACGACCGAGTCATCCGCCAGCGGCTGGCCCAACACAGACGCAAACTGCTGCGTGCGGACGCTGCCCGGCCCCGACACGTCGTCGACCATGTTGCCACGCTGAGTGACGACGCCATACAAGGGCAGGACGGCGATCCCACCGCTGGAGACCGCGGTGGCCGCCTCCCGGCGCGCTTCGCGCACCGCGCGGTAGGCAGCGATTGATGCGACCACCTCCCCGCCAAACGGCCGTCCTGGATGCGGCTCTGGTAGTACGACGAGCGGCCAGCCGCGTCGCTGCGCATCAGGTTGGCCAAGCCGAACTCGACTGCCAGATCGTCGCCGTCGAACAGCAACTCCGCCTCGAGGCTCGCCTCCCAACGCTCCGCCCAAGACGTCATCGTGTGCATCTCGAATTCCAGACTCTGCTGCTCAATGTTCGAGAAGGTCGCGCGATCGAGATCCGCGATGATGTGCGGCGGCACGCGGAACAGCCGCGCGATGTCGGTGATCCGGAACTTGCGCAGTTCGAGAAACTGCGCGTCCCGGTCGGTCACCCGATAGCGGTAGTCACCCGAGGGGGTGAGTTCCATCCGGATCCGGTCCGGGTGGATCGGCACCAGTTTGACAATCTCACGCCGGCCGTTGGCGACGATCCGGTTGTAGGCGTTGCCCCTCAACGCCAGGTGGCCCTGCAGCATCTCGCGCCACTCATACGGGTTCTGGTACCGGTTCGGACGTTTCGCGAACAAGCGATACAACCAGTGATCCGTCACCCGGTCCTTGCCGCCATCGGCGCGCTGCCGGTAGAACACGAACGGCAACGAGGCCATCGTCTCGGCCAGGATGCGCACGCTGGCGTACACCGCCGCCAGGCGCAGGGCGTTGTCCGCCGAGACACGCATGCCACTGGACGTGCGCACGGAGACCAGTTCGAACCAGAAGTCCCCCCATTCAGAGCGGTCGGAACTCGACGCCCGCAGGCGGTTCAAGAAGCTCAAGAAGCCCATCAGAGCATCACCAGTTCGTAGAGCAGGCGTGGAGTTGACTGACTGTCGGCTGCCGGGGATACTCCGCCGGGTGCCGTTGCGTTTCCAAAGCTTCCTCTTGCCGTCCTTCACGGTTGCACAAGTCGATGCCCAAATCCTTTCTGCATCAGCGTCGCCGGCTTGTCGGGCGACTGAGCATGCACTCTGCCACCCTCGTCCTGGGCCTGGCCGCCCTCGCCGCTTGTGGCCGCGAGCCGGCAAAGCCGGCGCCACCGCCGCTCGAAGTGACGACGCTGACGATCGAGGTGCGCGACGTGCCGGTGTCGGCCGAATACGTGGCGCAAACGCAGAGTTCGCAGGCCGTCAATATCCAGGCGCGCGTTTCCGGCTTCCTCGACAAGCGTGTGTACACCGAGGGCGCGGTGGTGAAGGCCGGCCAGTTGCTGTTCCAGATCGATCCCAAGCCGTTCCAGGTGCAGGTCGATGGCGCGGCAGCGGCATTGCAGCGCAACCAGGCGTCGCTGCAGGTGGCGACCGCCAATCTCAAGCGCACCAAGCCGCTGGTCGAGCAGGACGCCCTGTCGCAGAAAGACCTCGACGACGCGCAGGGCCAGTACGAGCAGGCTGGCGCCGCCGTCGCGCAGTCGAAGGCGCAACTGGAGTCGGCAAAGCTCGATCTCTCGTACACCAGGATCACTTCGCCGGTCGCCGGCGTGACGAGTTTCGCCGCCGTCGCCGAAGGCACCTATGTCAGTTCGCAGAACAGCCAGTTGACGACCGTCTCGGTGCTCACGCCGATGTGGGTGAACTTCAGCATCTCCGAGAACGAAGTCGAGCGCATTCGCAACAACATCAGGAAAGGGCTGCTCAAGCTGCCCGCCGACAACAAGCTGGTGGTCGAGATCGAACTGGGTGGCGGGAATCTGTTTCCCCATACCGGCAAAATCACCTTTACCGACCCCTCGTACAATTCGCAGACCGGCACCTTCCTGATCCGTGCGACGGTCGATAACCCGGACGGGCTGCTGCGCCCCAACCAGTACGTGCGGGCGCGACTGCAGGGCGCGCTGCGGCCGAATGCCATCCTGATCCCCCAGCGTGCCGTGCAGCAGGGAGCTCAGGGTCATTTCGTCTGGCTGGTCAACAAGGAGGGCAAGGCCGAGCAGCGGCCGATCGTCGTCGGCGACTGGTACCGCGAGCACTGGTTCGTCAGCGAGGGACTGCAGGCTGGCGATCAGCTCGTCGTCGATGGCGGCATGCGCCTGTCGTCGGGGGCAACGGTGACGGTGAAACCGCCTGCGCCCAGACCGGCGGCGGCCGGTTCCTGAGCAGTCGGCATGTTTTCCCGCTTCTTCATCGAGCGCCCGATCTTCGCGGCGGTCGTCGCGATCATCCTGTCGATTGCCGGACTGGTGTCGATCTTCGTCATGCCGGTGCAGCAGTATCCGGCGATCACGCCGGTACAGGTGACCGTTCAGGCGACCTACCCGGGTGCCGATTCGAAGACGCTGGCCGATTCGGTGGCGGCACCGATCGAGGCGCAGATCAACGGCGTCGACAAGATGCTCTACATGACGTCGAGCAGCTCGGCCACGGGTCAGCTCCTGCTGACCGTCTACTTCGCGCTCGACGCCGACCCCGACATCGCGCAGGTGCAGGTGCAGAACCGGGTGAACCTGGCGCTGCCGCAGTTGCCTTCGGCGGTAACTCAGCAGGGCGTGTCGGTGCAGAAGAAGTCGTCGACGATCATGATGCTGCTCGGCGTTACCGGCAAGGGCGGCCGCTACAGCCCCGGCTACGTCGCCAACTATGCGAACGTGTATGTACTCGACGCGCTGAAGCGCGTTCCCGGCGCCGGCCAGGCGCAGATCATGGGCGTTGCCGACCAGGCGATGCGCATCTGGATGAACCCCGACCGGATGGCGTCGCTGGCGATTACCACCAGTGACATCGCCAACGCCATCAACACCCAGAACGCGCTCTTCGGCGCCGGCCAGATCGGCCAGCAGCCGACCGCCGACGCCGTCGAGCTGAGTTTCCCGGTGGTTACGCAGAGTCCCTTTACCGATCCACGCCAGTACGAGAAGATCATCCTGCGCGCCAACCAGGACGGCAGCGCGATCGTCCGCGTCGGCGACGTCGCACGCGCAGAAGTCGGCCTGCGCCAGTACGTCGTCAATACCCGGATCAACGGCGAACCGACGACCTTGATCGCCATCTACCAGCAGCCCGGCGCCAATGGCCTGGTCGTTTCGCAAGCCGTGCGCGCGGCGCTGACGGAAATGAAGTCGCGCTTTCCCGAAGGGCTCGATGTGGTGGTGGCGCTCGACACCAACGATTTCGTCCGGCTGTCGATCGAGGAGGTGCTGAAGACGCTGGCCGCGGCGATGGTCCTGGTCGTGCTGATCGTTTACCTGTTCCTGCAGAACCTGCGTACGACGCTGATCTGTGCGGTGGCGATCGTCGTCGCTCTCGTCGGCACCTTTGCCGGCATGCTGGCGCTCGGTTTCTCGATCAACCTGCTGACGCTGTTCGGGTTGATCCTGGCAATCGGCATGGTCGTCGACGATGCCATCGTCGTCGTCGAGAACGTCGAACGAAACATGGCGCAACACCATCTGGCGGCCAAGGAGGCGACGATCCGCTCGCTGGGCGAGATCGGCAGTTCCCTTGTCGCCGTGGTTCTGGTCATGGCCTCCGTCTTCGTTCCGGCGGCGTTCCTGGCCGGCACCACCGGCCAGCTCTACCGGCAGTTCGCAATCACCATCGTCATTTCGGTGAGCATCTCCGGTTTCGTCGCGCTGACTCTGACACCGGCGATGTGTGCCTTGCTGCTGAAGCACTCGCCGGCACCGCAGCGCGGCTTCTTCGCCTGGTTCAACCGCCAGGTCGACCGCGTGACGCGCGCCTTCGGGCATGCCGTCGAATGGGTCATCAAGCGCATGCTCCTCGCCTTCGTGCTGCTCGGCGTGTTCCTGTACAGCATCTGGCACCTCTTTCACCTGCTGCCGACGAGCTTCGTGCCCAACGAGGACCAGGGCTACGCGATGGTGGCGATCATCATGCCGCAGTCCGCCAGCCTCGACCGCACGCAGGCGGTCGCCGACCGCGTCGATGCGATCCTGGCGCAGATACCGGGCGTCGACCGGCGTTCGATGATCACCGGCTACAGCCTGATCGATGCCGGCTACAAGGCCAACGCGGCCACCTTCTTCGTCACCTTCAAGGACTTCGCCACGCGTTATGGTTCGCTGGATTCGGCGCGCAGCCAGAACGCGCGCGCGATCCTGCTCGCGTTCTACGACCAGGCCAAGCACATCGAAGAGGCGATCGTCCTGCCGATCGCGCCGCCAGCGATTCCGGGCATCGGCACCACCGGCGGTTTCGAGTTCTGGATCCAGGACACCGCCGCCGGTGACCCGCTGAAGCTCGATGCGCTGACGCGCGCCTTCCTCGACAAGGCGCGCACGCGTCCCGAACTGGCATCGCTGAACAGCACTTTCAACGCACAGGCACAGCAGTTGCGTGCCGATGTCGATCGCGACAAGGCGACGCTGCTCGGCCTGCAGGTGCAGGACGTCTATAGCGCGATCCAGGCGCAGTTCGGTTCGCTGACGGCCAGCCAGTTCAGCCAGTTCAGTCGCGTCTGGTGGGTGATCGTGCAGTCCGACGCCAGCTTCCGCCAGCAGCCCGCGGACCTGACGCGGCTATACACGCGCAACAACCAGGGCAAGATGGTGCCGTTGTCGGCGGTGGTGACGACCCACTGGACCGTCGGACCCGACATCCTGCCGCATTTCAACGGTTTCCCGGCGGCCAAGGTGATCGGCAACCCGGCACCGGGTTTCAGCTCCGGCCAGGCGATCGCGGCGATGGAGGAGGTGGCCGGCGAGATCCTGCCGGCGGGCTATACCTTCGCCTGGTCCGGGCTCGCCTTCGAGGAGAAGAAGTCCCGCGGCACCTCGGCGCTGGCATTTGTCTTCGGGCTGCTTATCGTCTTCCTGGTACTGGCCGCGCAATACGAGTCGTGGACGCTGCCCGGCGCGGTGATGACCGCGGTGCCCTTCGGCATCCTCGGCGCGCTGCTCACCAACTGGGCGCGCGGCCTCGAAAACGACGTCTATTTCCAGATCGGTCTGCTGGTCCTCATCGGTCTGGGCGCCAAGAACGCCGTGCTGCGCGTCTCGGCGGCCGTCGACTTTCGCAAGCAAGGCAAGTCGATCATGGAAGCGACCGTGCTCGCCGGCGAGCAGCGACTGCGGCCGATCATCATGACCTCGCTGGCATTTGCCTTCGGCTGCCTGCCGCTGGCGCTGGCGCTCGGCGCCGGGGCGAATGCCCGTCATTCGATCGGCACCGGCATCATCGGCGGCATGATCGGCGAGACAACGCTGGCGATGCTCTACGTGCCGCTGTTCTTCTACCTCTTCGACCGCCTGGCCGAGCGCAGAAAAGGCGGCGGCGCACCGGCAGCAGCCGCCGCCCCGCCCACAGGACAACGGGAATGAGGCGCCTGCTGGTGCTCGCTGCCACGGCAATCCTGTTGGCCGGTTGCCTGCTGGGCCCCGACTACCGGCGCCCGCAGGTCGCTGCGCCCGAGGCCTTCCAATACGCACCGAAAGATGCCGCCGACACCGCCGACACCTTGTGGTGGAAGCAGTTCCAGGATCCCGTGCTCGACCAGTTGATCGCCGAAGGGCTGGCGCACAACAGCAACATCGCCATCGCCGCCGCCAACGTCGAGCAGGCGGCGGCGGTGCTCACGCAGACGCGCTCGCAACTGTTTCCGCAGCTTGGCTATGGCGCCAGCGGCGAGCGCCAGCGCTCGCTCGAACCGGCTTTCGCGGCGCTGCTGCGCGACTATCCGAACCCGAGCACGGCCTACCAGGCGGGGCTGTCGGCGAGTTGGGAAATCGACCTGTGGGGCCGCATCCGGCGGCAGTCCGAGGCGGCGCTGGCCAATCTGCTGGCCACCGACGAGGCGCGGCGCGGCGTGGTCCTCTCGCTCGTCGCTTCGGTCGCCAACAGCTACCTGCAGTTGCGCGGCCTCGACGCGCAACTGGCGGTCGCCAAGAAGACGCTGTCGGCCTACGGCGAGTCGGTCAAGCTCTTCGAGCTGCAGTACAAGTACGGCCAGGTGTCGAAGATGAACGTCGTGCAGGCGCAGTCGCAATACGAGTCGGCGGCAGCGCAGATCCCGCTGATCGAATCGCAGATCGCGCAGACCCAGAACTCGCTGGCGGTGCTGATCGGGCGCGACCCCGGTCCGATCGCGCGCGGCAAGTCGGTCGACGACCTCGTCTTGCCGCAGGTGCCGGCGGGTGTGCCGTCAGCCTTGCTCGAGCGTCGCCCTGACCTGCTGCAGGCCGAGCAGACCCTGATTGCCGCGAACGCGCAGATCGGCGCGGCGAAAGCCCTGTATTTCCCGTCGATCTCGCTGACCGGCGCCTTCGGCGGCGCCAGCTCCGATCTGTCGAATCTGTTCAAGGGCTCGTCGCGGGTATGGAACTACACCGGCTCGATCGTCGGACCGATCTTCACCTTCGGCGCGGTCAGCGGTCAGGTCGCACAGGCTGAAGCCGGACAGGCCGCGGCGCTGCTCAACTACCAGTTGTCGATTCGCAACGCCTTTGCCGACGTGGATAACGCGCTGGTCGCCAACCAGAAGCTGCAGGAGCAGCTCGCCGCGCAGAAGCGGCTGGTCGTCGCGCTGAGTGAGTACTCGCGCCTCGCCCGCCTTCAGTACGAGGGCGGTTACACCGGCTATTCGACCGTGCTGCAGGCCGAGCAAACCCTGTTCCCGGCGGAACTCAATCTGGCGTCGATCCGCGCGTCCCTGTTCGCCTCGTCGGTCAACATCTACAAGGCGATGGGCGGCGGCTGGGTGAGCGAAGCCGACCAGCTGACCGCGGGCGGCGGGCGGCCAGTCGCGCCGGGATCCATACCGCCATTGTTCTGACTGCCGGCACCTCGTCGGGGGCCGGCGCGTTACGGCCAGGCCGCCATTGCCGGTGCTCACTGCCGGTGATCACCGTGCCCATCGGCGGCGGCCATGGTCAGCGGCGTAAACCGCGCCTGTTCTGTTTTCCTGTCGGCGAGGGTGATTGACACGACGACCTTCATCTGCGGATCCGACGCGTACTTGCCGATTCCCGTCAGCCGGTTGTCGCCGGCCGGCACCAGCGGCACCGTGATCTTCGCTTTTTCGGCCAGGATGGTGGCCGTACCGCTGGCGCCCGCCGCGGCGACCTTTTTCCCGTCATGGTCGGAGAGATAGACGCTTACCGGGTTGTCTCTGGCCTGCCTGCTGTCCCTGGCGACGACCAGTTCGAAGTGGTAAGCGCCGGCCATGCGCAGTTGGCCGCCATTGGGTCCGGCGAGTTTGTCGAGCGTGGCATCGTCATGGGCGAAGGCGCCGTTGCCGACCGACACTAAAGCCGCCACCAGGGTCAGGGGGAAAATCAGGGTGCGTTGCATGGGTTCTTCCTCACGGGGCAGGGTCAAAAGGAGGCTTTCGCTTTCTCGGCCAACAAGCGTTGCAGCGGCTTCTCGCCGAACAGCCAGAACATGACCGGCGTCAGCAGTGTGTCGAGCAGGGTGGAACTGATCAGTCCGCCAAAAATCACCACCGCCACCGGGTGCAGGATCTCCTTGCCAGGCGCGTCGGCGGCGAGCAGTAGCGGCGTCAGGGCGAAGGCGGCGACCAGGGCAGTCATCAACACCGGCGTCAGCCGCTCCAGCGAGCCGCGCACGATCATCTTTCGCCCGAATACCTCGTCCTCAAAGGCGCACAGGTTGATGTAGTGGCTGATCTTGAGAATGCCGTTGCGAGTGGCGATGCCGGTCAGCGTGACAAAGCCGACCAGCGCGGCCACCGACAGCGGTTCGCCGGAGATCCACAAGGCCACCACCGAGCCGACCAGCGCGAGTGGCACATTGCCCATGACGATGGCCGTCAGGACGGCCGAACGATAGCGGCTGTAGAGGACCAGGTAGATCATGGCGAGCGAGACCAGCGCCAGTACCGCAATCAGCCTGGCGGCCTCCTCCTGCGCCTGGAACTGCCCCTCCAGGAGAGGGAAATAGCCCTCCGGCATCGGTTGGCGGTCGATTTCTGCGCGGATCTCGGCAATGATGCGGCTCATGTCGGAACCATCGCTATTGGCCGAGATGACGATGCGTCGGCGCGTGTTTTCCCGGCCGATCTGGTTCGGGCCATCGCCATCCTCGATCGTGGCGAGGCTTGACAGCGGCACCCGACCGATCGGCGTCTCGATCAGCAGGTTCTCCAGGCCGCGCTCGCCGCGGGCGTCTTCCGGCAGGCGCAGGCTGAGGTCGAAGCGACGATTGCCTTCCAGGACCTGGCCAAGGCGTTCGCCGGCCAGCAACTGTTCGAGCCGTTGCAGCAGTTCGCCGGAGGTGACGCCGTAGCGCGCGGCGGCGTCATAATCGACGCGGATCTTGTACTGCGGGATCAGCACCTGCTTTTCGATCTGCAGATCGGTAATCCCGGGGATCCTGGCCAGTCGCTCCCTGAGGTCGCCGGCCAGCCCGCGCAGGGTATCCAGGTCGTCACCGAAGATTTTCAGTGCAATCTGCGCCCGCACCCCCGAAAGCAGATGGTCGAGGCGGTGCGAAATCGGCTGTCCCACACTGACCACCGCAGGCAGGCCGGAGAGGCGCTGGCGAATGTCGGCGATGATCACCTCGCGGCCACGTTCCGAGGCTTTCAGGTCGACCTCGATTTCCGAGGAATGGACGCCTTCAGCGTGTTCGTCCAGTTCGGCCCGACCGGTCCGACGGCCAACTTCGGTGACTTCCGGCACGGTCAGCAACAGCTTCTCGGCCTGCGTGCCGAGGCGATTCGCCTCGCTGAGCGAGGTGCCGGGGTTGAGCAGCACACTGACCGTCAGGGTGCCTTCGTTGAACGGCGGCAGAAAGGATTTCGGGAAGAAGGGGATCGATGCCAGCGCCACCGCCACGGTGATCGCCGCACCGGCCAGCAGGAGTCGGCCACGATCAAAGGACCAGTTGAGCAGGCGTTCGTCCCACGCCTTGAGTTTCTTGACCAAGGCACTGTCGCCATGATCGATGTGCTTCATTTTCGGCAAAAGGTAGTAGCACAGCACCGGGGTGATGGTCATTGCCACCGCCATGCTGGCCAGGATGGAAACGATATAGGCCACGCCGAGCGGCGTGAACAGCCGGCCCTCGATACCCGGCAGGGCGAACAGCGGAATGAACACCAGCACGACGATCAAGGTCGCATAGACGACCCCGGAGCGAACTTCCTTCGAGGCGGCAGCGATCACTTCCAGCGCCGACCGGGGATTGGGCAAACTCCGGTTTTCGCGCAGGCGACGCAGGACGTTTTCGACATCGACCACCGCATCATCGACCAGTTCGCCGATGGCGATGGCCAGGCCGCCAAGCGTCATGGTGTTGATCGACAGGCCGAAGTAGTGGAAGACCAGCGCCGTGATCAGCAGGGAGACCGGGATGGCGGTCAGCGAAATGAAGGTCGTGCGGAAATTGGCCAGGAACAGGAAGAGGATGATGGCGACCATGATCGCGCCGTCGCGCAGCGCTTCCTCGACGTTATTGACCGACGCTTCGATGAAATTGGCCTGCCTGAAGAGGAACTGCGGTGTTTCGACCCCCTGCGGCAGACTCCTGCCCATCTCCGTCAGGGCTTTTTCGATGGCGCGCGTCAAGGCCACCGAGTCCGCCGTCGGTTGCTTCTGTACCGAGAGAATGACTGCCGGCTTGCCCTGGAAACTGCCATCGCCGCGCTTGATGGCCGGCGCGAAGCTGACCGAGGCGACTTGGTGGAGCAGGATCACTTGCCCCTTGCGCAGCGCCACCGGTTGGTTCTGCAGGTCTTCCAGCCGGCTGCTGCGGCCGATGTTGCGGATCAGGTATTCGCGTCCGCCGGCATCGACGAAGCCCCCGGCCGTGTTGCCGCCGAAGTTTTTCAGCGCCGCTTCCAGTTCGCTCAGCGTCACTGCCAGCGCCTGCAGGCGCGCCGGATCGGGTTCAACGCGGTACTGCTTGACCTGGCCACCGATGGCAATGACCTGCGCGACGCCGGGAATGGTGAGCAGGCGTGGGCGGATGACCCAGTCGGCGTATTCCCGGACCTGCATCGGGCTGACCTTGTCGGGGTCGGCGGGCAGGGCGATGAGCAGGATCTCGCCCATGATCGACGAGATCGGCCCCATCTGCGGAACGATGCCCTGGGGCAATTGCTCGCGCACCAGATTGAGACGTTCGGCGATCTGCTGGCGGTTGCGGTAAATCTCGCTTCCCCACGCGAACTCGATATACACCACCGACAGGCCGATACCGGACACGGAGCGC
>AATO01000106.1_pt1 | contig 19042 bp, 16 predicted proteins | sample 270628 | NCBI WGS metagenome assembly AATO01 (sample SAMN02954268, study PRJNA17657) | bioreactor sludge metagenome | biome: terrestrial; feature: bioreactor; material: sludge; isolation source: Enhanced Biological Phosphorus Removal (EBPR) bioreactor sludge | place: USA: Madison, Wisconsin | reverse complement strand
GACGCTGAACGTCAACCCGATCAGGCTCTCGACCGGCGGCGCAATGTCGACTTCGTCCCAAGCCGTGTAAGCCTGCGACGCGGCATCCGCCGACAACACTGCCGCACAAGCGGCGCAGATCTCGGGACGGTGCTCGCACCGGGCGGTGATCGCCAGCTTCTGACTGCGACCATGACCTGGACTGCCCGGTTGCTTGCCGGGCCGCTTCCCAGACCCCTTCTTGGCCGATTGCCGCTGCCCATCAACCGGTGGAGCCTGTTCCGTCTCTTCCGTAGAGCTTCCAGCCGTCTCCGCGGCGACGTCGGCATTGCCGCGCTCGTCCGCCGCGCCATTCTGTTCCTCCGAGCCACCTGTCTTCGCCCAGGGCGGTTGGCTGGTCGGCGGACGCGAGCTGTTGTCCGGGTTCTGATTCAGCCGATCCTGCAACTCCTTTACGTCGTGCAACAGCCGCTTCGACACTTCCAGCAAAAGCTCCGCCGGCAGCTTCTTCAGCCACTCGTCGTTCATCTGGAACAGGTCATGTTTGCTCAGGTGCATCGTGCCGCGTCTGTCAGGTCGTCTGCAAGTTCCGCAACTATGCCATACAAATCATCAGGCTGGCAGCTTTTCTTAAGGGGGTGTGAACGATTACGCAGAACTCGGTGTTGGTAATCCAAACTATCGAGGGTGCATGCCTTCCAATACTTGATGGAGAAAAAGCCTACGGCAGCCCACCATGCCCCTGTTTGCCCAGGTTGATCCAGAGAAAACGACGGTGTTCGCTCAAGGAGTTCCTTGATCGGGGAAAACTGCGTGGAAACCATCCTTTCCAAACAGTCGAGATTCACGTCAACCAGCCGGGCAACCAAATCCAAATGGAGGTCGGAGGGTACATTGAAGATAGCGAACGAATTGTGTGCGGACATGATTTGCTCCCTGCGGCACGATCAAGGCTCATTGCCTCGTAGGGAGAGTTTGCCTGTGGGTAGCTGTCGCCCCAATAACGGGAGGATTACAATTCGGTCACTGTTTCGTCAGCGTGTTGTCGTGCCGATCGCAGAGAGTATTACTTCTTACGTCTGGGCGCTTAGCCCCAGAAGGACTTGTTGCCTCAGCCTCTCGAATCCGCTGCAGAAACTTGCCACTGTGGGTCATCGGGGCAGTTCAGTTTGTCAGCGACAATCCGACGCACATAAGCCAGCGCGGATGCCTTGCCCCGCGTAAGCCGCAACAAAACCGCCTTTGCCAAATCGAAGGCATCGCGATGATGGTCTCTCAATCCAGTGGTGAGCACCACAAGAATGGCAATCGCAACCTCAAACGGTCGCATTGAGTCATCTTTTTTGGGCAATTTTTCCCTTTATAGTGCTTTGTTCGCACCATCCGCTATTGGATGCCAACCTTCCGCTGCTCAGCCCGTACATAGGCGGTGACGAGGGCGACGTCGTCCGGCGTTACCCCTTTCACCGGGGCCATGTCGCCGAATTTCCAGTGATGGGCCCGCACACCGTTGGCCACGGCCAACTGGAATGCCGCATCGGCATGATGTGACGGCTCATAAATCTTGTGCAGCAGGGGCGGCCCCCTTTTCCGATCCCTTCAAGTCGCCGCCATGACAGCCCGCACAGTGGTTGGCGAACAGCGCCTTGCCCATGCCGGGATTGGGCATTAGGCCGGGGCCGGGTTTGGGAATGCTCCAGCCTTGAGCCAGGGCTAGGCTTGGCAGCATCGCCACAAGAAGCGATGCAGGAATCCAAAACAAGCTTGTGCCTCATTGCTCCATTCCCCGTTTGATTCGCCACTGCTTGACCAAAGCGTAGATGGCTGGGATGACCGCGAGCGTCAGCACCGTCGACGAGATCATCCCGCCGACCATCGGCGCCGCAATGCGGCTCATGACTTCGGAGCCTGTCCCCGTGCCCCACATGATTGGCAGCAGGCCCGCCATGATTGCCACCACCGTCATCATTTTCGGGCGAACCCGTTCCACGGCGCCTTCCATGATGGCCTCGTAGAGATCGTGCAGCGTTGGGGCCTGATTATCCGTCCGACGTTTGGCTTTCAACGCTTCCCAAGCATGATCGAGATAAATCAGCATGATCACCCCGGTTTCCGCCGCGACCCCGGCCAAGGCGATGAAGCCCACGGCGACGGCGACCGACAGGTTGTAGCCGAGCCACCACATCAGCCAGACGCCGCCGACCAGCGCAAAAGGCACCGAGAGCATGACGATCAGCGTTTCGGTGAGGCGCTTGAAGTTGAGGTAGAGCAGCAGGAAGATCGACAGCAGCGTCACCGGGATGACGATTTTCATCTTCTCGATAGCCCGTTCCATGTACTCGAACTGGCCGCTCCAGGTGACGTAGTAGCCGGGCGGGAAGCTGACCTGTTCGGCGACCGCCTTCTTGGCGTCGGCGACGTAGCTGCCGATGTCGCGGTCGCGGATGTCGACGAAGATATAGGCTGAGAGCAGCGCGTTCTCGGTGCGGATCGACGGCGCGCCCTTGGCGACGCCCACCCTGGCCAGTTGCCCGAGCGGAATCATCGCGCCGTCCATGGTCGGGATCAGCACTTCGCGGGCGATCTGCTGCGGGTCGGAACGCAATTCGCGCGGATAGCGCACGCTGACGCCGAAGCGTTCGCGGCCCTCGACCGTGGTCGTCACCATTTCGCCGCCGAGCGCCGTGCCGATCACGTCCTGCAGGTCGCCGACGGCCAGGCCGTAGCGCGCCAGCTGTTCGCGGTCCGGTTCGATGTTCAGGTAGAAGCCGCCGGTGATGCGTTCGGCGTAGGCGCTGGTCGTTCCGGGAACGGCTTTGACGACGGCTTCGATTTCCCTGGCAACCTTTTCCATTTCGCCGAGATCCTTGCCGAAGACCTTGATGCCGATCGGCGTGCGGATGCCGGTGGACAGCATGTCGATGCGCGCCTTGATCGGCATCGTCCAGGAATTGGCGACGCCGGGGAATTGCAGGGCCTTGTCGAGTTCGGCAATCAACTTGTCGGTGGTCAGGCCCGGGCGCCATTCGGACTCCGGCTTCAGGTTGATTACCGTCTCGAACATCTCGGTCGGCGCCGGATCGGTCGCCGTATTGGCGCGCCCGGCCTTGCCATAGACCGAAGTAACCTCGGGAAAGCTCTTGATGATCTTGTTCTGCGTCTGCAGCAGCTCGGCGGCCTTGGTGATCGACATGCCGGGCAAGGACGCCGGCATGTAAAGCAGCGAACCTTCGTTGAGCGTCGGCATGAACTCCGAGCCGAGTTGAGAGGCCGGGTAAATCGAGGCCACCAAGGCGACGACGGCAGCAACGATGGTCGTTTTCTTCCAGCGCATGATGCCGGCGATGATCGGCCGGTAGACCCAGATCAGGAAGCGATTCACCGGATTCTTCGCTTCCGGCATGATCTTGCCGCGGATGAACAGCATCATCAGCACCGGCACCAGCGTCACCGACAGCAGCGCCGCGCCGGCCATCGAGAAGGTCTTGGTGTAGGCGAGCGGCGAGAACAGCCGCCCTTCCTGGCCTTCGAGGGCGAACACCGGCAGGAAGGAGACGGTGATGATGAGCAAGGAAAAGAACAGCGCCGGGCCGACTTCCTTACAGGCGGCGAGCATCGCATCAGCGCGCTCGGCGGTGGTATGCCCTTCGGGCAGGCGTTCCAAGTGTTTATGGGCGTTCTCGATCATCACGATGGCGGCGTCGATCATGGCGCCAATGGCGATGGCAATGCCTCCCAGGCTCATCAGATTGGAGTTCAGGCCCAGCGATCGCATGGCGATGAAAGCGATCAGCACGCCGACCGGCAACATCAGGATGGCGACCAGCGCGCTGCGCACGTGCATCAGGAAGACGATGCAGACCAGCGCGACGATGACCGCTTCCTCAATCAGCGTCCGTTTCAACGTGTCGATGGCGCGGTGTATCAGTTCGGAACGGTCGTACACCGTCTCGACGGTGACGCCGGCCGGCAAGCCGCCGCCGATTTCGTCGATCTTGGCTTTCAGGTTATGGATGACCTCCAGCGCGTTGGCGCCATAGCGCGCCATGGCGATGCCCGACACAACTTCGCCTTCACCGTTGAGTTCGGTCAGGCCGCGCCGTTCATCAGGCACCAGTTCGACGCGAGCGATGTCGCGGATCAGCACTGGCGTGCCCTTGTCGCTTTTGACGACTAGCATTTCAAGATCGCTTTTGCCGCGCAGGTAGCCCTTGCCGCGCACCATGTACTCGGTTTCGGCCATCTCGACGACGCGTCCGCCGACATCGCGGTTCGAGTCGCGGATGACCTGTGCCACCTTCATCAGCGGAATGCCGTAGGAACGCAGCTTGACCGGGTCGACGGTGACCTGGTAGGTCTGAACGAAGCCGCCGATCGAGGCCACTTCGGCGACACCATGGGCCTTGGTCAGTTGATAGCGGACGTACCAATCCTGAATGGTGCGCAGTTCGGCCAGCGTCTTGTCTTTGGCGAGCAACGCGTACTGGTAAACCCAGCCGACGCCGGTGGCGTCCGGCCCAAGCGACGGCGTGACGCCCTTCGGCATGCGGCTGGAGGCGAAATTGAGATATTCAAGGACGCGCGAGCGCGCCCAGTAGATGTCGGTGCCATCCTCGAAAATGATGTACACGAAGGAGGCGCCGAAGAACGAAAAACCGCGCACCACCTTTGATTTCGGCACCGACAGCATGGCTGTAGTGAGCGGATAGGTGACCTGATCCTCGACGACCTGGGGCGCCTGGCCGGGATACTCGGTATAGACGATGACCTGCACGTCCGAGAGGTCAGGCAAGGCATCGATCGGCGTGCGCAATACGGCATAAATGCCGGCGATAGTGATGAATAGGGTGGCGAACAAGACCAGGAAGCGGTTCCGGCCCGACCATCCGATAATATTGGCCAACATGGGGCGACTCTCCGTGGTTCTCGGTCAGTGACCGGCGTGCGGGTTGGCGCCGACGGCCGGCGTGCCGGCTCCCTGGTTTGCTGGCAGCGGCTTGACGGCCGTAATCACCCATTCGCCGGGCTGCCGCTCGACGAACTCGACGGCGACTTTGGCCCCCGGTTTCAGCCCTTGCAGCAGCGATGCGTTGGCGGCCTTGAACTCCATGGTCATGGTCGGCCATTTGAGGCTGGCGACCGGGCCGTGATTGAGACTGATCGTGCCGGCTGCCGCGTCAATGCCATCCACCGTACCTTCGGCCTGGTGGCTGGATCCTTTGGCGGCTGCCTGTCCGGGCACTGCCGGTTTTCCGTCCGTCGGGGCGGCACCGTGGGCGGCGTGGCCGAAACCGCCGACCGCTGCCTTGAGGTTGCTCTCGGCATCGATCAGGAAGTTGGCAGCGACCACCACCTGCTCGCCATCTTTGACACCCTCCAGCACTTCGACATGATTGTCGCTGCGGCCACCGAGCTTGATTTCGCGTGGCTCGAAGCGACCTTCGCCTTGCTGGATCAGCACGATCTGGCGGGCACCGCTGTCGATTACGGCGGAGGTCGGCAGCGTGACAACCTGGCCTTTGGCACCCACCGGCAGTTCGACCTGGGCGAACATCGACGGCTTGAGCAGCAGCCCCGGATTGGCCAGTTCGACGCGAACCGGTACCGTGCGCGTCTGGGCGTTCAAGGTCGGATAGACATAGCTGATCGTGCCTTCGAAGGTCTTGTCCGGGTAGGCGTTGATCCTGACCTTGGCCTTGGCCCCAGTCCTGACCTGGCCGATGTCCTGCTCAAACACGTCGGCGACCACCCAGACGGCCGACAGGTCTGCCACTTGGTAAAGCGCCTCGCCCGGCATGAAACGCATGCCCTGTAGCGCCTTCTTCTCGGTGACGATGCCGGAAACCGGCGAGCGGAAAGTCAGCGTGCGCCGCGCTTCGCCGGACTTGGCCAAGGCCTTGACCTGCTCCTCCGAAATATCCCAGTTCTTCAGGCGTAACAGGCTGGAATCGGCCAGTTGCTTCATGCCATCCCGCGCTGGGCCGTCGGCTTCCTTCAGCGATTCGACGCCTTGGGCGGCAATCGCGTATTCGCGCTGGGCGGAAACCAGTTCCGGGCTGTAGACCTCGAACAGCGGCTGCCCCTTGCCGACCGGCTGGCCGGTGACATTGACGTGCAGGCGCTCGACGTAGCCCTCGAACTTGGGAGAGATCGCATAGATACGGCGCTCGTCCGGTTCGATACGACCGGCGGCGCGGACCACCTTGTCAAGGACGCGCAATTGGGCGGCTTCCGTCCGCACACCCAGTTTCTGCACCTTCTCGGTACTGATCTTGATCTGGTTGGCAGATGCCGGTTCGTCATCCTGCTCTCCCTCATAGACCGCGATGTAATCCATCCCCATCGGATCTTTCTTGGGCACAGGCGAAGTGTCGGGCAGCCCCATCGGATTGCGGTAGAAGAGCAGCTTTTTCTCTTTCTTGGCCGGCTCGGCTGAGGCGCTGGCGACCGATGCTGCATCGCCATGGGAAGCGTCACCACGTCCGCCCAGCCAGTAACCACTACCGGCTGCCATGGCAACCGCAATAACGCCGACGGTCAGTCCCGCACCCTTGTTCATAGATCTTCCCCTAAAAGACGTTCGATTTCGGCCAGACGCATCTGGGCGTCGACTTGAGCCTTAAGCTGGTCTTGTCTGGCCTGCCGGATTTGGCGCTGGGAATCTAGCAACGTGGCGAAATCCACCTTGCCGGTCTCGTAGCCGGCCAGTGCCGCCTTGAAGGTCAATTCGGCCTGCGGCAGCAGACTGTTTGTCAGCAGGTTTTCCGTGCGACGGGCGGCTTCGATGCCGGACAGGGCCTCGGCCAGTTCGGCGGAGACCTGGTTGGTGGTGGCTTCCTTGCGCGAGCGGGCGGCATTGAGCATCGACTCGGATTCCCGCTCCTGCGACCGCCGCGAAGACTGTTGCAGCGGGATATTCACTTCGAACATCAACTCCCATTCCTTGATGGAGTTCTGGTACTGGATGGGGGATACGCCCAGCGTAAAGTCGGGATAGCGGTTTTTGTAGGTCAGGTCGCGAGATTTCTCGGCAGCCTTGATTTTCGATTCGTCGGCGAACAGTTGCGGGTTGCGGGTGCGCACGCGCTCTTCCAGCGTGGCGTAATCCAGCGTCACCGGCGCCGGCAGCTTGCGCAACTGGGTTGGCACCTGCAACGGCGCATTGTTTGGGCGGGCCAGCAAGGCGTTCAGCCGGGCATGCAGGTGGTGCTGTTCGGTTTCCAAGGCAATCAACTCGTTGCGCATGTTGGTCTGCTCGACCTGGGCTCGGATGACATCCTGCTGTGCCGCCAGGCCGCCGGAATAGCGTACCTGGGCGACTTTTTCCAGGCGGGTCATCAGGTCGAGGATTTCCCGGGTCAATTGCTCATTGCGGTGCACGTAATAAAGCTGGGCGAAATTGACTTTGATCCGCCCGGCCACATCTGCCCAGGTGCCCAGCGCACGACCCTTGGCTCCGTCGGCTTCAAGCTCTGCAATCTCGCGCTTCAGGTCGCGCTTGCCAAACCAGGGAATGTCCTGCATCAGCAGGTAACGGGTGCTGCCGACGCGACTTGGGGAAAGCGTTGCGCTTTGTTCGCCCATCCGGGTGATGTCGCGCAATTCAGTACGGAATTTCGGGTCGGGCAAGGCACCAGCTGGCGTCACCCGCTCGCCCGATGCTTCGGCCTCGGCCTGCATCGCGGCGTACTCCGGATTGCGCGTCTTGGCGTAATTGATCAGGGTGTCGACGTTCGCACCGAGGGCGGCCTCCTGGGCAAGAACGGGCGCGCCAGAGGCGGTGGCAAGCGCCAGGATCAAAATGGATAACGGCCTGAGTCGGCGCATGCGACCTCCTGAAATATTCATTTTGTGGAGCATGCTGGCAGCGAGATGGAATCACCCTCTCGCCGCCAGTCGATCTTGCTATTTGGTTGGTTCGAAATGGACGACGGTGATGGCACCTTTCACGGTGTCGGCCATGAAGCGAATCTTATCGCCGGACTTCATTTGGTCCAACCAGGCGGCATTTGAAACCTTGAAGACCATGGTCATCGCCGGCATGTTCAGGTTGGTCAACGGGCCGTGCGACAAGGTCACCTTGCCAGCGGCCTTGTCCACTTTTTTGACCTGGCCGTCGACCATTTGCATTTCAGCGGACGCGGCGGCCGGTGCAGCCATGGCATGGCCGGCGTGGTTGCCTGCAGCCTGGACCGAAACGGCTCCGAGAGATGCAATGGCCATCAGGGAGGCGGTGATGAGTGTTTTCATGGGTTTCTCCTATTGGGATCAATGTTTGGCAAAGATGCTGGCTTCACCGCCGGACTGGACCAGCAGCGTGTTGTAGGGAACGGGTTTCGAACTTTCCATGCCTGGCGAACCGGGGGGCATCGAAGGCACCGCGATGCCAAGGGCTTTCGGCTTTTCCTTGAGCAGGCGCTGGATGTCGCCAGCAGGCACATGGCCCTCGACCACATAACCGGCTACCTTGGCGGTATGGCAGGAGCCGAGGCGGTCTGGCATCCCCAGTCGCTTCCGGGTTGCCGGGACGTCCATGACATTGTGCGCGCGAACCTCGAAGCCCGCGTCCTTCAGGTGGTCAATCCACTTGCCGCAGCAATCGCAGTTCGGGTTCTTGTAGACATCGACCATTTCGCCTGCCGTTGCGACGGAGGAAAGGCCGGCACCGAAGGCTGTGATCAAGGCGAGAACAAGGACGTGGTTACGCATGGCGAGGCTCCTGGTTGAATCGAGTGGCGTCAGCAGTATGGATAGGCAATGCCAACAATTAGCTGTCCCGCTGATTACATTTGTGTAATGTTGGGCCGCCTAGGGAACCGCTGATCAATGGACCTCAACACGCGCAAAGGCCCCTCCAAGTCGGCAAACCGAGCGCTCGCGGTCAGGCGTCGCGCCGTACCGGCCGATTTCTCCGGGGTTCAAAGCCTCGTCCTGGCCTTTGCCGCTCCTTTTCGGGGCCCTTCGCCGTGCTCAGGACGCATCTTGGCTGTGAAGGGCCAGAAGCTGTCGCTTGGCGATGACCAGATTGGCCAGCGCAAAGAGGATGTGCAACTGGGTGTTACGTCCGCCCCTGTGAAAGGCCTGTAGTGGGTTGGCTATCCCGCTAACGGCGAGGAAGAAAGCAGGAACGGAGCCGGAAGGAGAGTGGGACGGGGAAGGTCAAGGAAGGGCTGGGACAGCTCTGCTATCGTGGGAAGCTTGACGACCACCCGGAGAGAAAGGAGCCCAGCCCATGCAACGAATTGTAGCCGGCATCAGCACGCTTGAGCAGCACCTGGAGACGGTGAAGGGGAAGCGCGAGGTCTATCGACCGCCGTCGTGTCCGCACTGCGGAATCAAGCTCCTGTGTCAGCACGGGTACTACTACCGGAAGGCCGATCGGCGAGTGCAGCGGCCCTCGCTCAACCCGGTGCCGATCTGCCGTTACCGCTGTGGCGGTTGCCGGCGCACCTGTTCGCGCCTCCCCGAGTGCATTGCCCCACGGCGTTGGTACGACTGGTCGGTGCAACAGAACGCCCTGTCGGCTCGACTCGACGGCCGGCCTGTCGGCGGCGGTGGCGACGACGGACAGCCTGCCGTGCGCAGTACCGGTCGCTGGTGGGCCTGGCTCCAGGCTCGCGGACCGATCTTCGCGTTTTCTCTGCGTTGCCGCTTTCGCGAGCTGGGTCGGGCGAGTGACTTCACGGGGTTCTGGCGCCAGGTGTTCGCCACGCTCGGCCTGCCACGAGCCATGGCCTGGCTGGACCGGGAGATGAGCGTCCCATGATCGGCTGATCCCCAAACGGCGGCAGACAGTGGGGGCCCCGCCCGGGCGGGGCCCCCACACACTTTGCGACTGTCATTGACGCGGCGATTGCGCTTTGATGGCGACTCCCATTTTTCACGAGGAGTGGTCATGAACGAAATCGATCCGCAAGCCCTGTTTCGCTTCTCCGTCCTGGGTCCGCTGATCAGTCGGCAGCGGCTGGCGCGGGGTGAGCTGCAAAAGAGCCTGCGTGAGCTGGCAACGCGCGAGTACGTCATCCCCGGCACCGATCGGCGCTTGCTCGGCGAGAAGACGATCGAGGGGTGGTACTACCGCTACCGCGCGCGCGGCCTCGATGGGCTGATCCCGAAGGTGCGTGCCGATCGCGGCCAGTCGAAACTGTCGGCGTCCGTCCAGGCGGCTATTCTCGCCGCCAAGCGCGAGAATCCCCGGCGCTCGATTCGCCAGATCCAGCGCGTGCTCGAGATCGGCGGCATCGTCGCGCGGGGCACCCTGTCGCGCTCGAGTCTCCACCGCCTGCTCCAGCAACACGGTCTGTCGCGGCTCCCCGGCTCGGCGAGCCTGCCCGAGGAGAAACGCAGCTTCGTCGCCGCCTGCGCCGGTGAGCTCTGGTACAGCGACGTGATGCACGGCCCACGCGTGCCGATCGGCGGTCGTTTGGGCAAGAGCTATCTGGTGTCGCTCTTCGACGACGCGTCCCGGCTCGTCGCTCACGGCGCCTTCTGCCGCGGCGAGACGGCGCTGGACATTGAAGGCGTCCTCAAGCAGGCGCTCCTCAAACGGGGCGTACCGGTCAAGCTAGTCGTCGATAACGGTGCCGCCTATGTCGCGCAGACGCTACAGGGGATCTGCGCGCGTTTGGGCATCGTCCTGGTCCATTGTCGGCCCTACGCGCCCGAGAGCAAGGGGAAGATCGAGCGCTGGCACCGGACCTGCCGCGATCAGTTTCTCAGCGAGGTCGAGGAACGCCATGTCCTGAGTCTGGACGATCTCAACGCGCGGCTGTGGGCCTGGCTGGAGCAGGTCTATCACCGCACCCCGCATGACGGCCTTGAGGGCCAGACGCCGCTCGCTCGGTATCAGCAGGATCTGCCGAAGATCCGTTTGCTGGGGCCACTGGCGGCGACGCTCGATACGCTGTTCCTGCACCGCGTCCGCCGTTTGGTGCGCAAGGATGGCACGGTGTCGTATCAGGGCGGGCGCTTCGAGGTGCCTTTCGAACTGACGGGCAAGACCGTTTGCCTGCGCGTCGATCCGCACACCGAGACGGTGGTCGGCGTCGAGAACGACGCCGGCGAGTTGATCGGCCGGGCGACACCGCTCGATGCGTTGGCCAATCGCGATCGGCGGCGACGTCAGCCGGACCCGGTGGCGGCCGTACCGGTCAAGCGCCCCGCTGGGCCGAATCTGGTCGAGCTGGTGTATGAGCAGTACTACGGCCGCCAAGGAGACTGAAGATGGAACTGCAACACTTTGGGCTGCGCCACTCGCCGTTGGGCAAGGAGACCCGCGAGTTGTGGGACGACGGGATGCTCACGCGCTTGCGCGAGCGCTTCCAGTGGTTGCTGCAATCGCCGGGGATCGGGCTGCTCACCGGCGAGGCGGGAGTGGGCAAGACGGCAGCGCTGCGGGCGGTGACGGCGACGCTCAATCCGCATCGCTATCAGGTGATCTACCACGCGGAGACGGACTTCGGCCGCCTCGATCTGTATCGGTGCCTGGCGCAGTCGCTGGGCCTGGCACCGAGCTATCGGCGGGCGCTGTTGTGGCGGGAGATCAAGGCGCATATCCACCATCTGGCGGATGGCAAGCAACTCCTGCCGGTGTGGATCCTCGACGAGGCACAGAATCTGCCGCCGGACTTCTTCCGCGATTTCCCGGCCTTCCTCAACTTCGCTTTCGACTCGCGCGATCTGATGAGTGTCTGGCTGGTCGGCCATCCGGTGCTCGCGCAGACGCTGCAACGCGCCCCATATGCGGCGCTCGCCGGACGCATTCAGGCGCGCGTGCACTTGACGCCGGTGTTCGAGCGCGAGCGCTTTGCGCGACTGATCGAGCATGGGCTGAAGAGCGCCGGCAACTCGTCTACGCTGCTCACCGATTCCGGCATGGAGATCTTGCGCCAAGCGAGCAAGGGGCTGCCCCGGAATGCGGCGCGTATCCTGCGCACCGCCATGCGTCTGGCGCTGCCGCGCGGGCTCAATCATCTGCCCGACGAACTGTTGCAACTGGCCATCGAGGAACTCCGATGAGCCGCCGTCGTCACGCTGGCTTCCCCGAGGGTCTCTCCGACGAAGCCGCCGCGGCGCTTTGCGACTTCCTCTTCCAACTCGCCACCGCCTGCGAGAGTCACTATCTCGTGCAACTGCGCCGCCATCACGATCGCCAAAGGAATCTGTACGATCCCGAGGACCCCTGGCGCTTTCCGCCTAACGCTCCCCGATCCCGATAGGCCCCTTGTCCCACCCTGTCGCCGGAGCCAGTCCTCCCGGCGACAGCGTGGGACTTTCGGCTTGTCTCACCCCGAAATAGCTCGGGACAAAGAATCCAGAATAGGGCGGGACGTAACACAGGGAAAGACGCCCATCGAATAAGGCCCCCGTCCTGCCGGTCGGCCACCGTATCCGTGGCCGAACTTCGATGTCAGCCAACCCGGTTCCAACCAGGTCCTTGGGCTGCGAACCGCCCCCGTCCTGCCCCTTGGGTTGCACGCCGGTATAAGTGGGATACTCCCTGGTGTGCAGATCAGTAAAGCCGAAGACCGCGAGCACTGCAGCGGCATCGGTCAGCGGCACCTTGGCGGCGACGTAGGCGATCTTGTCGAGCAGTTCGCGCCCACGTTCGAGTTGGGCGGCGGTGGGCGGCGGCAGCGGCGGTAGGGTGTTCGGGGGTGAGGGCGGCTCCTGCTGCGCGCCCGCCAAGCCGGTGGCCAGCGACAGGGCGGTCACTGCAAGCGCGTAGACCGCCCAGCGCCGCAGCCCACGGAGTGGGGTACATAGCCCGCCGGACGATCCCGTCGCAGCGTGCCACGAGAATGGCAGTGTTTCCTCGCTCCGTTTGGCCCCATGACGTTTGGCGCCACCATCCGATGGTGTCGAAGCGGCCGCGAGATCGGTACAACCGCTATCAGGTTCCGCAATCACCTATTGCCCCTTCTCTCTCTACCCACAAGTTCGCACAGTGGGGTCTGCGATCAACACATCCGTTTCGTCAGCGGACCGCCTACCCGTAAGCTGCCCCACCCCGTTGAGGCTCCGTCGCGGGAGGCTAAACCATCCCATAGCAATCGGTTTTGAGTTGGGTCAAGCACCTCGTCGTTTTCGTCGCCGGCCGCCGTTGTGGGAAGTCCCGACTCCCCTCCAGCCCAACGGGTAAACAGCCCGCGCCTCTCGGGGTCAGACGCCGCCGCTCTCGCCACCGGCCGGTTCACCGCGCAACTCCCTGCGGCAGCCGATGCGCCCTGTCGTAATGCCCTGGCTCGTGCGCCAGCGTCCCCCGCGTCGCGGTACGGAAGCCGGCGCTGACGTAGGCCGCCTGCTGATTCTCGCAGCGGCGCGTCATCTGCGGCTCGACGGCCATCGCCTTGAGCGTGTCGTTGCCGGCGCCGCCAAGAAGCGAGTCGTCGCCGCCGAGGGCGCTGGCGACCGAGAGCCTATCGTTGCCGGCCAGGCCATAGTGGATGAAGCGCGCTTCGATCGCCGCCTGAGTCCAGACGCTGCCGTCGGCAAAGTCGATGCGGTTGATCTTGCTACCGGTGAAATACCCCTCGACGACGATGCGCTCGGTGGTATTGCCGGTAGAGTGGATTAACGGATCACTGCCGTCGGCGCGCTTGAGAATCACGTGCAGATTGTCGCCGTAGCGCCGCAGTTCGACGTCGTCGTCGCCGCCGTCGAGAACGTCGTCGCCGTCGGAACCCCACAGGCTGTCCTTGCCGCCAGCGCCGAGGAGGTGGTCGTCGCCGCCTCGACCACCGAGGCTTTCGCCGGCGCTGGTTCCCAGGGAGATGTCGCTGCCCGTCGCTGGCGTCGCGGTGAAGTGCGAGCCCATGGCGGCGCGGATCGTCGCCCAGTCGCCATCAGCCTCGGCCTGGGCGATCCATTGGGCGAGGGTCTGTTCACCGCTCCAGCCCATGGTGCGCAAGCCCTGCCCGGCGTACTGGATGACTTCGAACCGATCGATGAAGGCCTGCGGCTTGTTGGCGAGGTACTCGGCGGCGAGGCGACTCTGGAGGGCGCTGAAGTCAGCGTGCATGCCGGTCGCGTCGATGTTCAGGCTGACGGCGTCGAGGTAGGGCTTGAGACGGGTCTGCAGGGCGGCGGCTTCGCCGGCGGAGAGGAGTTCGCCCGATCCGAAGTGGTCTGCCCTGCCGGGAAGCCGGTAGTGCAGGGTGTAGCCTTTCGCCTGCGCGGCGACGCGGGAGGGGTGAAGTCGCTGCTCGCGGCCCATTGGTCGATCAGGGCGTCGAGGCTGCCGAGGAGTTAGGCGCGCGTCTGGACGCCGGCGCCGGTGAGACCCTGGAGGGTGGCGGCGAGTGCCGGGGAGAGGCTGGCCGCTTCGCGCAGGTCGCGGACGGCGCCACTGCCGTGCATGTCGGGCAGGGTGGCGACGGCGCGGGTGTCGAGGGTGTCGGTGAATTGGCGGTGGAAGGTGTCGCCGGCGAGGTTGATGTCGGCGAGCTTGTCGGTGACGGTGCCGCTGGTGCCGACGCTGCCGTCGCTGCGCGTGTAGGTGCCGAGGTCGGCGATCTGGTTGCCGCTGGTCAGCGTCTGGTTGTTCGCGGTCTTGGCGACGTTGATCGCGGCGATGCCGAGCGCGTTGAGTGTGAACAGTTCGCCGCTCTGGCTGATGCCGTCCTGGTTGAGGTCGCGCCAGACGCGCAGGTCGGCGAACTGGGCGTCGAGGCTGCTGACGGTGCCATCGGCGTTGCTGTCGAGGTCGGCGAGGGCGGCGAAGCCGTCGGCGGCGCGTGTGCCGTCGCTGTTGATCGTCGCGTCGCCGAAGAGTTCGCGGCCGGAGTCGATCAGGCCGTTGCCGTTGCGGTCGAGGGTGAGCGGGTCGCGGCGGGGGGCGGCGAGGTTGGAGGAGGGGAGGTGGCTGGATGCGGTGAAGTCGCTGTGGACTTCACGGGAGATGTCCCGGCGCAGATGACCGATCCCGTGGAGAATCCCCGCTGCCTCCTTCCGGCAATACTCAAGATCGTTTTCCCGCGTGTTGGAGGTGGAATGCCCTTTCTGTATTTCGGCCAGTAGAAGGGCCAGTGCTGCATCCATCTCGTCACTTGTCCAGGCGAGGGAAGCGGTGTCAGCGGCGTAGCGCGAGTAGGCTGCGGACTCCCACCACTTGCTGATCTAGAACTGATCGGCTCCGGTGAGACCTCTATCGAGGAGTTCCTTGGCAACGCGCGCGGTCGCCAGCGCCGCGTAACCTTCGCTCAACAGGCACGAGTCCACCAGAGCGTCGAAGTTTCGTCCGGCGGCGGCCAGATTCCGTCCGTTCGTCACGATGCCGTCGATGCCTTCGACGGCGTGGTGCCCGAGTTCATGCGAGAGGACGCGCACGAGATCGATGCTGTTGCCCAGGGTGTCTTTGCCGACGGTGATGAAGTCTTCGTTCCCACTACCCTCTCTTCGAGGCCGATGGGTCGCCGCGTTGGGCTCCTTCGACGTATCGAGGACTGCATCCGCGGTCTTGTCGTCATCCTGGTAGCGACGAACCGCTTCTTTCAGCGTTTCGGATCGATTGATCAGATCCAGCGCTGCCGGCGTGATGTAGGACTGGATGTTGGCGAACTTATCACTGAAGTCGGATCGAGTCAGCGCCAGCGTGCTCATTGCAATACCTCTCTAGGCTCGGTTGGGAAATAGATGAAACCGAAGTCGACCGCACACACCTGGTAATCAAAACCGAAGCCAATTTGGCCGACAAAGCCATACGGTGTTGCCAGCGGCTTGAAGGAAAGGTTGCCGATGTCATGTGCTCGGCGTGGGGTGCTAAAGCGATCCTTGACGATAAATGGACCGGTCCGCCGCTCGGGGGCGGCGGCAAATTGACGCTCAACGTCGTCGATCGCCACGCATGCGTCGCGAGTGTTGAAACCGCCGGAGAATCTGGCTGATGCGCGGATGCGAACGTCGCGAATCGAAGGCGAACTCTCGAGATCAGTCAGACCACTGCCCAGATACTCCTCTCGGACTCCCGGTCGCGGGATTCGTGGTCTTGGTCTTACCCATAAATATTTGGGAGCGGAGAAGGTTTCCAGATCGGTGAACCCGAAGACGCCGAGCACAGCGCTCGCGTCATACAGCGACACGTGCTCGATCACGTGCACGATCTTGCCAAGCAGTTCGCGCCCACGTTCGAGTTGTGCTTCGGTAGGCGGAGGCAGTGGCGGGTCACTGTCCAGCCGTAAGGTAGCGTCTTGCTGCGCGCAAGCCAGGCCGGTCGCAACGGATAGTGCTGCCGCAAGTGCTCTGAGCGCCCCGCGGACGCCCCTCAAGTCAAGTCTTCCCATCACGCGTTTTCCTTTCGAAGTCCACCCACAAGCGTACCGTGGGATCTTGCTGTCAAGGTGTCCCTTCCCGTCAACGGACCCGCTACGCGAAGCGTGCGTTACCCCGTTGAGGCGCTGTCGCGAGAGCCTGAACCATCCCATGCCGACCCGTTTTGACCTGGGTCAAGCACACCGGCCTGATCGTCGCTGCGCGCCGTTGCGGAAGAGCCGGACTCCGCTTCAACCCATCGAGTAAGCAACCCGCGCGCATTTCCCGGCCAAACGCTGCCGCCTCGGTCACCGGCCGATCCCTCGCCCCCCCGCTGTGGCCGATGCTGCTTGACGGATGTTCCCCAGCCCGCGCACGCGCGCGACCGTGTCGCCGACGCCGCGCGCCTGGAAGCAGGCGAGCGGCAGGTTCAGCAGATGGCGGAACAGGCGGGCGCCCAGTTCGACGTCGCTGCGGCTGGTGGTGTGCGCGAAGTCGCAGGTATCGTCGTCCGCGCCTGCAGACCGGGGCTGGCGCCGGCGCAGAAGTCAGGTGGGGTCAGCGCGGCGACCAGACAGCGGGACAGCACGGACACGCCAGGCGCCGACGAAAAAAAACCTGCCACCCTCGCGGGTGGCAGGCGGATGTCGGCGCGGCGAGCGCGTCGGGTGCGGATCAGGCCTTGCCGCTGCCCAGAGCGCGTTGCAACTGCTCGAGGGCCTTGGGATCCTCGATCGTCGTCAGATCGCCCGGATCGCGGCCTTCGGCGAGCGCCTGGATCGAACGCCGGAGGAGTTTGCCGGAACGGGTCTTCGGCAGAACGGTGACGAAGTGGACCCGGCTCGGGCGGGCGATCGCGCCGAGGCTGTCGTCGACCTGCTTCATCACGGCCTTCTCGAGCGCCGCGGTCAGTTCCGGCGTGGCGACGCTGTCGGCGTTCTTGACCACCGCGAAAGCCATCGGCATCTGGCCCTTGAGTTGATCGGCAACACCAACGACGGCCACTTCGGCGATCGCCGAATGACCCTGGATGGCCTCTTCGATTTGCACGTGTACCGAGGCGGTGTCCGGCAACGTTGATGACGTCGTCGGTACGGCCGAGGATGTAGTGATAGCCGTCCTTGTCCTTGATTCCCCAGTCGAACGAGGAGTAGACCTGCGGCTCGCGGAAGAGCGTGAAGTAGGTCGACACGAAGCGCGCGTCGTCGCCCCAGACGGTCGTCAGGCAGCCCGGCGGCAGCGGCGGCAGGATACCGACGATACCCTTTTCATCCGGCTCGCAGACGGTACCGTCTTCACGGAAGATCTTGAGGTTGTAGCCGTAAACCGGGAAGTTCGGCGTTCCGTAGCGGATTTCGGTCTTTTCGACGCCCGGCATCGGGCCGAGGATCGGCCAGCCGGTCTCGGTCTGCCAGTAGTTGTCGTAAACCGGCCGGCCGAGTTCGGTCATGATCCACTCGTGCGTCGGCTGGTCGAGCGGTTCGCCGGCGAGGAAGAGGTGCTTGAGGGCCGACAGGTCGTACTTGTGCATGTAGGACGTGTCGTGCTTCTTGAGAACGCGCGCCGCCGTCGGCGCCGAGAACATGACGTTGACTTTGTATTTCTCGACGATCTGCCACCAGATGCCCGGATCGGGGCGCAACGGCGTGCCTTCGTACATGATGGTGCACATGCCGCCGATCAGCGGCCCGTACACGATGTACGAGTGACCGACGACCCAGCCGATGTCGGAGGTAGCGAAGAAGGTTTCACCTTCGCCGCCGCAGAAGATGTACTTCAGCGTCGATGCCAGGGCGACGGCATAGCCGCCGGTGTCGCGCTGCACGCCCTTCGGCTTGCCGGTAGTCCCGGAGGTGTAGAGGATGTACGAAGGGTCGGACGACTCCAGCCAGGTGACCGGCACGTCGGCGTCCATGAACTGGGTGCGCAGCGTCGCGTAGTCGACGTCGCGACCGGCGACCTTGGTGAAGTCCTTGTCGAGGCCGCGATCGATCATCAGCACCTTCGCCGGCTTGTGTTCGGCGAGTTCAATGGCTTCGTCGAGCAGGCCCTTGTAGGGCACCGCCTTGCCGGCGCGCATGCCGGCGTCGGACGAGACGACCAGTTTCGGCGTCGCATCGTCGATACGGGTGGCCAGCGAGCCCGATGCAAATCCACCGAAGACGACCGAGTGAATGGCGCCGATGCGTGTGCACGCGAGCATGGCGAACATCGCTTCGGCGATCATCGGCATGTAGATCAGGACGCGGTCGCCCTTGCCGACGCCGAGGCTCTGCATGATCGCCGCCATGCGCATGACTTCCTGCTTCAACTCGGCGAAGGAGTACACCACCTCCTGGTCGGTCTCGGTCGAGATGAAGACCATTGCACGGTCGTTCGGCCGCTTCTCAGCGTGCCGGTCGACGGCGTTGTAGCAGATGTTGGTTTCGCCGCCGACGAACCACTTGGCGAACGGCGGACGAGAAAAATCGAGTACCTGAGTGAATGGCTTGTGCCAGTCGATCAGTTTGGCTTCTTCACCCCAGAAGGCGTCCGGATTTTCGATTGATTTCTTGTGAAACTCTTGGATTGTCGTCATGAGACTCCCTCTTCCAAATTGTGAACCACCTGCAACAGTGGAAACTATGCGTGCCGAGTGTCTTGAACCTCCTGCTCCCGGTCGCGCATCCGTTCTCGGATATCTGCCAAAGGCAGACCCAACTTCAACTCCCTTTCCAGCAACTCGAGAAAGGGCAGTACTTCCCTGCCGAGATGGACGAGATGCGGGATCACCGCACGCTCATGTCCAGTCCGGGGGATCCTCAGAGTCGACCGC
>AATO01000101.1_pt1 | contig 20690 bp, 15 predicted proteins | sample 270628 | NCBI WGS metagenome assembly AATO01 (sample SAMN02954268, study PRJNA17657) | bioreactor sludge metagenome | biome: terrestrial; feature: bioreactor; material: sludge; isolation source: Enhanced Biological Phosphorus Removal (EBPR) bioreactor sludge | place: USA: Madison, Wisconsin | reverse complement strand
CAGGCGGGCGGAGCGCACCTTGGCCAGGCGCGTCGGATCGACGACCAGCCCGACGACGAGCGGTCCGTGCGCGTTCATCAAACCGGCCGGCAGCGGTGCGCCCGGCACCAGCGGCACATTGGCCGCCTTGATGCCGCGCGAGGCCAGATACATGCAGGTTGGCGTCTTGGTCGCCCGCGACACGCCGACGAGGACCACGTCGGCGCCCTCGAGATCGTCGCTGGCCATGCCATCGTCGTGGGCGAGGGCGTACTTCATGGCTTCGACGCGGCGGTAGTAGTCCTCGTCGAAGGCATCGCCGGAGCTGTGATGAAGCTGCACCGGGGCGCCGGCGTGCGCGGCCAGGCGGCCGATCAGCGGTTCGAGCGCGAAATCGCACGGCAGGTCGAGCCGGCGGCAACCCTCCTCGAGCGCTTCCCGGATGTCGGTATGGCTGATGCTGTGCAGGACGTAGCCAGGCGAAGCGGCGAGCGCGCCGAGGATCTCGGGAATCTGGCCCAGGCGGCGGACCATCTTCCACAGTCGCCGCTCGACCTCGACACCTGCGAGCTGCGCGACCGCATTGCGCGCCAGCATCTCGACCAGTTCGCCCGAGGCGTGTGAGACGAGGTGCAGGACGAGTGTCTTGCTCATGATGGTTCTCCGGGCCTGGCCTCTGCCATCGCCTAGCGGTGGTAGCCGCCGTCGAGGCGCAGCACGGTGCCGTTGATCATGACATTCTTCAGGACGTGCAGGATCAGCATGGCGAACTCGGCGGCATCGCCGAAGCGGTGCGGAAACGGGATCTGGTGGGCGAGCCGGGAATCGAGGTTCTTCTCCATGTTGAACAGCGTCTGGGTGCCGAACAGGCCGGGGGCGATGCCGACGACGCGGATGCCCAGCGGACCGAGCTCGCGCGCGGCAGGCAGGATCATGCTGACGACGCCGCCCTTGGAGGCGGCGTAGGCCGCCTCGCCGCTCTGTCCCTCGTAGGCCGCGACCGACGCCGTCGACAGGATGACGCCGCGCTCGCCGTTGGCCAGTGGCTGCAACTGCGCCATGTCGGCGGCGGCGAGCCGCATCATGTTGAAGGTCGAGATCAGGTTCACCTCGACGAGTTGCCGGAAGTCGTCGAGCGGCATCGGGCCGTCGACGCCGACGATCGGCTCGGAGTGGCCGCGGCCGACGCAGTGCACGAGGACGCGCGCCGCGCCATGCGCAGCACGCGCCGTCGCGACGGCATTCTCGGCGGACAGCGAATCGGCGACATCACAGTGAATCGCGAGGCCGCCGATCTCCTCGGCGACCTTCTGCACTCCGTCGCCGTCGATGTCGATCACGGTCACCTTGGCACCCGCCTCGGCCAGATAGCGGGCCGTCTCCGCGCCCAAGCCAGATGCTGCTCCGGTGACCACCGCCGGGCACGCCCACAGATCCATTCACTGCCTCCCTGTTCGCTCGGCCTGCACGGCCGCTGTCGGTTCGGATTATCGTCGCTCGGGCGATGCTAAGCAAACCCGAGCCTTGTCCAACGTGGTATGAGCCTGAACGAGGATCGTGTTTCCACCCAGGAATGAGCCTGAGCGAAAGAAATTGCGGGTGAAGTGAGGTGTGGGTTGATCATCGCAAGGATGGTGATCAACATGAACGAAGCACGGCTGACCACGATCGAGCAGATCGAGCAGTTTCTCACCGCCAGCGGCTCGATAGAGTTCTCGGCGGCAGACGACAACGGCGAGCGGTATGGGCACATCAGTCGCGTCCTCGCACGTTTTGACTACCCCGGTCGCAACAAGCGCGAGCGCGGCGTGCTGCTGAGGTACCTGCAGCACACCAGCGGCTACAGTCGGGCTCAGGTGACCCGCCTGGTGACCCGTTGGCAGTGTAACCGCCTGGCGGCGGTCCCCTTGGTCAAGCGCTACCGTGCGCCTGCCGCGCCCTTTGCACGCAAGTACACCGCCGTCGACGTGGCGTTGCTCGTGGAGATGGACCAGGCCCATGAAGACGTCTGCGGGCCGGCCATCGCGCACCTTCTGCAACGGGCCTACCGGGACTATGACGATCCCCGTTACGAGCGCCTGGCCAAGCTGTCCGTCTCGCACCTGTACAACCTGCGCAAGAGCGCCGGCTATCAGGCCCGGCGCAGGAGCTTCACCAAGACCCGCCCGGTGTGCAACGCGATCGGCGTTCGCAAAGCCCCCGGCCCGGAGGGACGCGCCGGCTTTGTACGCATCGATACCGTTCATCAGGGCGATCAGGACGGCGTCAAGGGCGTCTATCACATCACCTGCGTCGATGCCGTCAGCCAGTGGCAGGTCGAGGCATGCGTAGAAGGCATCAGCGAGGCCTTTCTGTTGCCGGTGCTGGCTTTGATCATCGATCAGTTCCCGTTCGTCATTGTCGGTTTTCACTCCGACAACGGCTCCGAGTACATCAATCATCACGTTGCGAGCCTACTCGAGAAGCTGCGCATCGAGCAAACCAAGTCACGCTCCCGGCACAGTAACGACAACGCCCTGGCCGAGAGCAAGAATGCCAGCGTGGTCCGCAAGCACATGGGCTACGACCATATCCCGCAGGCGTACGCCAAGCCGATCAACGCGTTCTACCAGGATACCTTCAATCCCTGGCTCAATCTGCACCGCCCGTGCCTGTTCGCGACCTTGATCACCAATGACAAGGGCAAGACCGTCAAGCGCTACAAGCCTCAGGAGGTGAAGACGCCACTCGAGTGTTTGACCCAGCTGGCGCCACTGGGTCGGGTCACCTTCAAGCCGGGCATCACCTTGGAGGCCTTGCAGATTCAGGCCAGGTCACAAACCGATCTGGCGGCCGCCCAGGCCATGCAATCCGCCAAGCGCGAACTCTTTGCCGGCTTCGTCAAACCCAAGCGCCGAGCCTGACACGTACCGGCGACGACGCCAGCCGAAAGCCTGCCGCGCTGCGCTTGACAGACGGACGAATGGCTGCGCCATCTGCCCGCCGGAAGCCCTGCGGGCAGCAAAGCGTACAACCGGAATAAATATTCCCTTAACACCCAAGATCAAAACCAACCCGCCAGGATCATCTCAACGCCCCCGGCGGAATCCGTTAGACTGCCCTTTTCAACCCCTCAGCCCACATCACCGCGTCACCCACTCCGTCGCTCCTTCAGGCTCATACCTGAATTGGAAAATACCCCGAGCCATGTGCCGCGTGCTCGCTTGCCGGCTGCCGACTCCTGTCGAATTTCTTTACACCAATCGCTGAGCCCGATCCAGGAGTTCACATACCCCATTGGTTTTAAACAATAGTTATGTAGTGGTCAGGATCTTGCTTATGATTTGTGTTCGCATTCTGCGCGAGCCAGAGGTCGTATCGCCATGTCGCTTTCAGCGAGAGGAGAATCATGATGAATTCAGTCTTCAAGGCCGCCGCAGCGGTCGCCGCCTTGCTGTTGGCCCCGGTTGCGGGGGCCACTCTGGTCACCTTCGAGGCGGCTGGTGTCGATCCTGCCGCAATCACCCCCACGCGCGATGCCTTCCGCGTGGCCGTCGGTGGTGGTGTCGTTGCCGGGGCCAACGGCTCCTTCGGCGGCGTTCGTCGCGAGATCAACTGGGATGGCGTGCCTGACGCACGGGCCGATCCCAGCCTCCTGCCAGCCAATTTCTTCAACGTCAATTCGCCGCGGGGAGCGGTTTTCAGCACGCCGGGGACCGGTTTCCTGGTGAGCGCCAACGCTGGCCTGGCCACCCCGACGCTCTTCGGTTTCCCGGGTGACTTGCAGACGTTCAGCGCGCAGCGGCTGTTTACGGCCGTCGACAGCACTATCACCGACGTCACGTTCTTTGTTCCGGGGACAGGCATCGCCGCGACGACGAGCGCTTTCGGCGTCGTCTTCGTCGATGTCGAAGGCCCTGGTACCAAGATCGAGTTCTTCGACGCGACCGACAAGCTGATCTTTACGCGCGACGTTCTAATCGCGGGCAACCAGGGCTTGAGCTTCGTCGGCGCGGTTGCCGATGCTGGCGAGAAGATCAGTCGGGTGCGGCTCACCTCCGGCGCCAATTCCATTTTGTCCAATGGCAAGCGCGCCGACGAGACCACCGACATGGTGGTGATGGATGACTTCCTCTATGCCGAACCGACCCGCGCGGTTCCCGAGCCGTCGAGTCTGGCGCTGGCCGGTCTGGGTCTGCTGTGCGGCGTGGCCTGGTTGCGCCGCCGCCGGCAGGCGTCCTGACGCCAAGGGGCGGCGCTTCGGTAACCGGCCAGGCGACGGCGGCGCTCAGCCGATCGCCGTCGCCTGCGCCAGTCTTCCGCGCGGGCAGGGGCGTCCGGTCGAGTCGCTTCCCTGCCGGGAGCGCTCACACCGATCGGCTCTCGATGTGTTCGATCATCAACTGCGGCGTCTGCACGCCGTTGAAGTCGTTGATCGCCAGCCGATAAGCCGCGCGCATCGTCGCGCCCGGCGCCTGGTCGAAGTTGAACTGGATCGCGTCGAGTCGCTGCGCCCCCTTGCGCAGGCGTAGTTTGAGGTGCTTGTCCTTGAGAATGCGCTGGCTCTCGACGACGAACTCATCCTCGAACAGCGGTGCCGGGAAGCCCTGGCCCCAGACTTCGGCCTCGAGCAGTCGCGCCGTGGCGATCGACAAGTAGCCGGATTCGAGGCTGCCGTCGGTTTCCAGCGTGCGCGTGCGGTCGGCGGGGGCAAGCAACTCGTCCACGACCTGCGCGAAAAGCTCCTGGAAACGCGCGAAGTCGATCTCCCGCAGCGTCACCCCGGCAGCCATCGCGTGCCCACCGAAGCGCAGCAGCAGCCCGGGCGCCCGCTTGGCGACCAGATCCAGCGCGTCGCGCAGGTGCAGGCCAGCGATCGAGCGGCCCGAGCCCTTGATTTCGCCACCTTCGCCGCGGGCGAAGGCAAACGCCGGCCGATGCAGCTTCTCCTTGATGCGGGCAGCGACGATGCCGACGACACCCTGATGCCAGTCGGTGTCGAAGAGCGCCACGCCGGCGGCGGCCGGGCTGGCATCGAGCGCGGCGGTAGCCGCGGTGAGCTGGATCAGCGCCTGTTCCTGCATTCCCGATTCGATCTCGCGCCGCTGGCGATTGAGCGCGTCGAGTTGCTGGGCGATGTTCAGCGCTCGCCCCTCGTCGTCGGTGACCAGGCACTCGATGCCGAGCGACATGTCGGCGAGCCGGCCGGCAGCGTTGACGCGCGGGCCGATCATGAAACCGAGGTCGAAGGCCGAAGCCTGCGCCGGGTTGCGGCCGGCGGCGCGAAAGATGGCGCGTAAGCCCGGCGTCAGCCGGCCCGCACGGATGCGCTGCAGACCCTGGCTGACCAGCACCCGGTTGTTGTGGTCGAGCCTGACGACGTCGGCGACAGTCCCCAGCGCGACCAGATCGAGCAGCGTGGCGAGCCGGGGTTCGCGGCGGCCGCTGCTCTCCGCAAACCAGTTGCGCGCGCGCAGTTCGGCGCGCAGCGCCAGCATCACGTAGAAGATGACGCCGACCCCGGCGAGATGCTTGCTCGGGAAGTCGCAGTGCTCGAGATTCGGGTTGACGATACAGTCGGCGGCCGGCAGTTCGTCGCCTGGCAGGTGGTGGTCGGTGATCAGCGTCGCGATCCCCAGTTGCCGGGCGCGGGCCACGCCGTCGACGCTGGCGATGCCGTTGTCGACGGTGACGATCAGGTTCGGCTGGCGCGTCGCCGCCAGGTCGACGATGTCGGGCGACAGTCCGTAGCCGTAGGTGAAGCGGTTCGGTACCAGATAGTCGACGCATGCGCCAAAGGCACGCAGCGCCCGCATGCCGACCGCACAGGCCGTCGCGCCATCGCAGTCGTAGTCGGCGACGATCAGGATTCTGGCGTTCGCGGCGATGGCGTCGGCGAGCAGAACGGCGGCTTCGGCAGCGTGCGTCAGGCTGGCCGGTGCGAGCAGCGACGCCAGGTCGTAGTCGAGTTCGCTGCGGGCGCGGATCCCGCGCGCGGCGTAGAGGCGCGCCAGCAGCGGGTGCAGGCCCTGCTGTTCGAGTTGCCACTGGACGCGTTGCGAGACCGGGCGGCTGAGGAGGCGGGTCATTGGTCTGCCTTGGCCAACGCCTGGGCAATCGTCGCCAGCGGCTCGGGGCGACGCCATAGCTTCCATTGATCGCCGCGTTGGCTCTCCCAGGCCAGCGTCGCGTAAGCCGTCGGGGCTTCGAGACGCAGGTGGTCGATCCGGCCGCTGGCCAGCGCCCTTTGCAGCGGGGCAAACCAGCGCGCCTCGAGGTCGAGCAGACCAGCGCGCCAGGCATCGGCGTCTTCGTACTGGACCGCCCGCTGCAGCGCCTCGAGGACGATCAGTTGCCGGCCCGGCCTTGCCGCCGCCAGCAGCGCCCGCGCGTCATCCGGCAGTGGCCGAACCGGTACGCCGGCAGCGCGCCCCAGGCCGCGCGCCAGGGGGCTTTCGCTCCAGATGGCGGCGAAGTCGCGTGGGCTCGCCGGCGGCAACACCCCGGCACCCCACAGCCACAGACTGTTGATCGTCGAACGTTCCGCCTCTTCGCGCTGCTCGTTGGCAGGATGTCGATGCAGGACCATCTGCACTTCGTTGAGCAACTGACGCAGCCAGCGCATCTCGGGTCCGTCCGGCAATTGCCGGGCGACGCGTCGGCCGGCAACGACGGAGAGCGGCAGCACGTCGAAGTCACGGAAGTCTGTGGCGCGGGGAAGCTGCAGGTACCAGCGGTCGGCGGTGGCGACGTGGAAAACGCCGACGTCCGGGAACTGCCGGTTGAAGTCGTCGACGATGGCAGCGGCTTCGGCGAGTTCGATGCCGAGACTGGCGCCGTCGGCGAGGATCAGGCGCTCCTGGTGCAGGCGCAGATGCACCGGGTCGGCGCACAGCCAGCAGGCGTCTGCGGCGGCCGGCGGCGAGTCCTCGCCGAGTATCCGCAAGGCCGCGTAGGCGACGTTGCCGGCGAGCCCGAAGGTATCGGCGAGCGTGGCTTCGACCGACTGCGGCGGCCGCCGGTCGAGCTGGCCGCGTGCGATCAGCGTACCCAGGCCCGGGCAAGGCAAGGCGTCGAGGGCATCACGGTCATCCGGCTCGGGCCAGATCAGTTCGGGGACAACGAGGGTGATCTGCATACGAGTCTGGGCGGGGTGGACAGTGGCGGGGGCGCGAGCCGTGCGAGCGCGGCTGGCGGCAGGCGGCCGGCGTCGGCCGGAAGGCGCAGACGCCGCCGGAAAAGTGTAGCATAGCGGCCTTGCCGTTCAGGCGCTTCGCACTGCCACCCTGAGATGATCTGTCGCCGCCGATGGCCCTTCCCTACGAACTGCTGATCGGCCTGCGCTACACGCGGGCCAAGAAGCACAATCACTTCATTTCCTTCATTTCGCTGATTTCCATGCTCGGCATAGCGCTTGGCGTCGCCGCGCTGATCGTCGTCCTGTCGGTGATGAACGGTTTTCAGACCGAGCTGCGCGCGCGCATCCTCGCCGTCGTCTCGCACGTCCAGATCACCGGCGCCAGCGGCGAGATGAGCGCCTGGCAGGGGGTCGCCAGTCAGGCTGCCGGACACGAGCACGTCGTCGCCGCCGCACCCTTCGTGCAGGCGCAGGGCATGCTGGCCTTCGGACAAGCGGTGCGCGGCGCAGTGGTGCGCGGCATCCTGCCGGACCAGGAGGACAAGGTCGCCGACTTCCGCCCGCACATGAAAAACGGTGAGCTCGACGCCTTGCAGCCCGACAGCTTCACTATCATCCTCGGCAGCGAACTGGCACGCGCGCTCGGCGTTTTCGTCGGCGACCGGGTGACGCTGATTTCCCCGCAGGGCGTCGTCACGCCCGCCGGCGTCGTGCCGCGCCTGAAGACCTTCACCGTTGCCGGTCTGTTCGAGGTCGGCATGTACGAATACGACAGCGGCTTGGCGTTGATCCACCTCGCCGATGCGCAGCGCCTGTACCGCATGGACGACCGGGTTTCCGGCGTACGGCTAAAACTCGACGACCTGTTCGTGGCGCCGCGGGTGGCGCGCTCGCTGGCCAGCACGCTCGACACCGAGGCCTTCATCAGCGACTGGACGCGCAGCCATGCCAATTTCTTTCGCGCCGTGCAGATCGAGAAGAACATGATGTTCATCATCCTGTCGCTGATCATTGCCGTCGCGGCGTTCAACATCGTGTCGACGCTGGTCATGGCGGTGACCGACAAGCAGGCCGACATCGCCATCCTGCGCACGCTCGGCGCCAGTCCGCTGAGCATCATGGCGGTGTTCATCGTCCAGGGTGCGCTGATCGGTTTCATCGGTCTCGGCCTTGGCGTTGCCGGAGGCGTGGCGCTGGCGCTCAACGTCGACGTCGTCGTGCCCTTCATCGAGCGCCTGCTCGGCACGCAGTTCCTGGCCAAGGAGGTCTATTACATTTCCAACCTGCCGTCCGAACTGCAGTGGCGCGACGTGACGACGATCACCGGCGTCGCTTTCGTGCTGGCTCTGGTGGCCACGCTCTATCCGAGCTGGCGGGCAGCGCGCGTCAATCCGGCGGCTGCTCTCCGCTATGAGTGAGCCAGTACTGGCCTGCCAGGGCCTGCGCAAGATCTTCCGCCAGGGCGACACCGACGTCCCGGTGTTGCTCGGCGTCGACCTCGAAATCGGCGTTGCCGAGCGCGTGGCGATCGTCGGCGCTTCGGGTTCGGGCAAGAGCACGCTGCTGCACCTGCTCGGCGGTCTCGACGCCGCGACCAGCGGTCGCGTGCAATTGATGGGGCAGGACCTGGCGACGATCGACGATGCCCGGTGCGGCATCCTGCGCAATCGCCATCTGGGTTTCGTCTATCAGTTCCATCATCTGCTGTCGGAATTCAGCGCGCTCGAGAACGTCGCCATGCCGCTACTCATCCGGCGGCTGCCGCGCGCCGAGGCCGAGGCGCGCGCGGCGGTGGTGCTCGGCGAGGTCGGGCTTGGCCATCGGCTGCAGCACACGCCGTCGGAGCTGTCGGGCGGCGAGCGTCAGCGCGCGGCGATCGCGCGCGCACTCGTCACCGAGCCGGCCTGCGTGCTCGCCGACGAACCGACCGGCAATCTCGATCGGCAGACCGCCGAAGGCGTCTTCGAGTTGATGCTGGCGCTCAATCGCTCGCGGCAGACGAGTTTCGTCGTCGTCACCCACGATCCGGCGCTGGCCGGCCGCGTCGGGCGGATCCTGACGCTGCGCGATGGGCGCCTGCATTCGACGAGCGACTGAGCGCACGACGTGGGCAGTCCCGTTGCCGACGGGGCTGCCGGTTGCCATTATCGGCAAGGCTTGAAGACCTGGAGGAGTCTGACGATGCAAACCCTGTTCGCTCCCGCCATCGCGCTGCTCAACCGCCTCGGCTACACGAAGAAGTTTGCCATCATGGGGGCGCTCGCGCTGGTGGCCATCGCCGTGCTGCTGGCTGGCCTGTACCAGAGCCTGCACCGGGTGATCGACAGTTCGCAGCAGGAACTGGCCGGTCTCGAGGTGCTCCAGCCGATCGGTCGCCTGATTCAGCACCTGCAGGTGCATCGCGGCCTGTCGTCGGGCGTGTTGAATGGCAACGACGAGATGCAGGACAAGCGTGCTGCTCGCGAAAAGCAGGTGAGCGAGGCCTTCCAGGCGCTGGCGGCGAGATTGGCGCCCGAACTGGCCGCCGGCGAGGCGTGGAAGACGCTTGTCGCGGGTTGGGCGGCGATCGAGAAGGACGGCCTGGAGCTCATTGCGCGCGAGAACTTTCTCGCCCACAGTCGCCTGATCGAGGAATTGCTGGCCTTGCAGCGTAGCGTCGCCGATCACTACTCGCTGACCAATGATCCCGACATCGCCTCGACTTACCTGATCGATACCGCCGTCGAGAAGCTGCCGCTGGCGATCGAGAGCATGGGCCAGTTGCGGGCGCTGGGAACCGGGGTGCTGACCAGGAAGCAGCCGCTGGCGCTTTCGCAACAGGTCGAGTTCACGGTCTTGCTGGCCGGACTCAACTCGGCTGTCGGCAGTCTGCAGCGCAACGTCGAGAAAACCGCGCGCCACAACCAGGGCCGGCAGTCGGCGCTCGACGCTTCGGTCAAGGATCTGCGCACGGCCGCCGACAAGGTCGGCGAGTTGGTGAACCAGGATATTCTTTCGGGTACCTACGCGACGCTTCCCGATGACTACTTCGCGCTGACCACGACGTCGGTCGACAAGGGTTACAAGGAGTTGTTCGAGAGCCTGTTCCCGATCCTCGAACAACTACTGCAGCAGCGGGTCGACCGAGCAGAGCGAAACCTCAACCTGAGTGTCGCCACAGCCAGCGCGATCCTGCTGATCTATGCCTATGTCTCGATCGCTCTGTACTACGCAACGCTCGGCAGTATCGACCAGTTGGCCGCGAAGGCGCGAACCATCGCCACAGGCGACCTGAGCGTGCGCGTCGATCTGGGCACCCGCGACGAACTGATGCTGGTCGGCGATAGTCTCAACGAGATGGTGGCGGCGTTCCGCGATCTGCTCCAGAAAGTGCAGCGTAGCGCCAACGAAGTCCTCGGCGCGACGCAGAAACTTGCCGCTTCGGCGGCGCGTGTCAAGCAGGGCAGCGAGCAGCAGAGCGAGGCCGCATCGACGATGGCGGCGGCCGTCGAGGAAATGACCACGGGGATCGATGACGTCTCGGCCAACGCACAGGACGCCGACCGGATCGCCGCGCGCGCCGGCGAATTGTCGGCCGACGGTAGCCGCGTGGTCGGCGACGTCGTCCAGGCGATCGAGCGGATTGCCGAGGTGGTGCATCAGTCGGCGTCCATCGTCGCCGACCTGGGGACGCGCTCGGAACGGATTTCGGCGATCGTCAACGTGATCCGGGAGATCGCCGATCAGACCAACCTGCTGGCGCTGAACGCGGCGATCGAGGCGGCGCGCGCCGGCGAGGCGGGGCGCGGCTTCGCCGTGGTGGCCGACGAGGTGAGAAAGTTGGCTGAACGGACCAGCCGGTCGACGAACGAGATCGCGGAGATGATCGAGGCGATCCAGGGCGGTACGCGGGCGGCGGTGGCAAGCATGAATGTCGGCGTCGGCCGTGTCGGCGAGGGCGTCACTCTGGCCACGCAGGCCGGTCGATCACTGGCCGAAATCGGCGGCAACGCGCAGCAGGTTGTCGAGCGGGTGGCCCAGATCTCGCATGCTTTGCGCGAGCAGAGCGCGGCGAGCAGCGAGATCGCCCGCAATGTCGAGAGAGTCGCCCACATGGCCAGCGAGAACTCGGCGGCGGTCGCCGGCAATGCCGCGACGGCGAGGCAACTCGACAGCCTTGCGCAAGGTCTCGAGGCGGAGGCGAACCGCTTCAGACTCGGCTGAAGCGCCCGGCGCGCCGGGTCCGGCACGCGGACCAGCGAACCAGGCCGCACGTGCTCGATGCTGGTCAGCGCGTCGTCAGGCGCCTGCATGGCGCCTGCTCGCGCTGACCGGCGACGATCGCCCCAGCAGGACTACGCCGGCACGAGCCGCCATCGTCGAGGCGGTTTTCAGGTCTAATGCGGAATGCGCACCGGTATTGTCGCCTTCGCTCTCGGTGTCGGCTTTCTGCAGACGCAGGAGACTCTGCCGGCCTGGTCGCCCGTCGTGGGCGCGCTGGTCGCCGCGCTCTCGTTCCTGCTCTGGCAGGCACGCCGGCAGGATGCCATCAATCGCTCCGTATCGCTGTTCGCCTGCGCACTGCTGGGTTTCTCGTGGGCGGCGCTGTTTGCCGACCAGCGCTTGCAGGACCACCTGCCGGAGGCGTGGGAGGGCCGTGATGTCGATGTCGTCGGGGTGGTCGCTACCCTGCCGCAGGGCTTCGAGCGCGGCGAGCGTTTCTCTTTCGATGTCGAGTCGGTGCTGACGCCGGGCGCGCAACTGCCGCAGCGGATCATGCTTTCCTGGTACCACTGCTGGCTGGAAGACGAGTGGCGCGATGGACTGGCGATTCGCCCGGGTGAGCGCTGGCGTTTCACGGTTCGTCTGAAGCGTCCGCACGGCAACGCCAATCCGCATGGCTTCGACTACGAGGCCTGGCTCTTCGAGCGCGGACTGCGGGCCACCGGCTACGTGCGTCCGCGCGCCGATGCGCAGCGCCTGGACGACTTCGTCTGGCGGCCCGGCTACGCGATCGAGCGCCTGCGTGAGGGGGTTCGCCGATCCTTCCTTGAAGTCCTGCCCGATGCTCCCTATGCGGGAGTTCTCGTGGCGCTGGCGATCGGCGACCAGCAGGCCATTCCCATAGACCAGTGGCGTCTGTTCCGACAGACGGGCGTGACGCACCTGATGTCAATATGGAGACAACCAAGACAAACTATTTTCGAGCAGCACTTTCTATGGGCGGCATACCTTCGGTGATATTCATTGCACCTGGTGAAACGTCATTTCACAGGCTGAAAGGCTGGCAGGTCAGTGACCTGACAGCCTATGTACACCGACCACAAGATGGTATCTAATACACTTGCGGCATATGTCGTGGCCATATTGGAGAGCAAGGTGAAAGGTACTATGGGAGTGTTCATCCTGGGTGAGACAGACTACGTTTCCTACCAGCACACGTTCAAGGAAGCGAAGGAATCAGCAGATCACGGCGCATCATACATCGCGCAACACCTCAAGCGAGAGAGTGATCCAGTCAGCATTGTCGGCTTGATGCTTGACGCTGATTGGATGGCCACAGCAACCCACGAGCAGAAAGGCGTGATGGGCGGTATCATTTCTGGCATCTGCTGGGACACAGTGTTCCAGTCGCGAACCTATCATTCAGAGCAACACTCTCGCTTCAAGTCGCCGTGCTTCCTCTTCACCGCCTTCAAGCAAAATCTTGACGACGACGGCTATCGGTACTTCCTGCGATTGGTTGGAGTCGTTGAGTGGAAAGACCTTGGTTTAATGCATATCCTTATACACAACTCACCCCGGGGCCGCCTCACGCATGAACTGGAGACCGACGACGCAGTCCATGACGCGCTGCAACCCGATCCAGATGGTTTTGACTCCGGGCTCGCCGTCGCCTTTGCGCGCCAGGAAACCGCCGAGCATGGCCACCAATCGCAGGACCTGGTTGAGAGTTGGTGGGTCAGCCGGAGGTTTCTTTTTGTTGAGGAGATAGGCGGCATGCCATTCATCTTGGTCGAAGAACAAGTCGGCTGGCAAGTCTGGACAGGTCCGGCCGAATCGCATCAGCATCGCAATGCGCCAGGAAACGATGAGGTACAGCGCGATGGCGCGTTGCAGGCCGTCGATCGTGCGCAATTGCAGGGACTCGATCCGGCAGCCGTTCTTGAGGATGTGGAAGAGGATCTCGATCTCCCAGCGCGCGCGATACCAGTCAATCAGCTCCGCCACCTCGGCGAGCGTCTCGGCGGTGCGATTGGTCAGCAGGCGCCACTCAACCGGGGTGCTGCCGGCAGGGGGGTCGATCTCCTTGGCTACCACACAGGTAGCTCGGATCGTTTTGTTCTTGCCATGCGGAAGATCGACGACGCGCGCCCAAAGTTGCTGGCGCACTACGCGAGCCTTCTGGCCATGTCTCGCCGGCAGGGTGAAAGAGATTCCGCCGAGTTCCTCACCAGACGTCACCGTTTGCCACAGCTTCTGGCCGTCGGGCAGCGCTCGATCGTGCTGGGCACGCAGCAACCAGTCGGCCGGGGTCTCCAATTCGCCGGCACGGGCCATCAGTTCGATCATGTCGGACTCGCGGTCGGCGACGTAGACCAGCCGGGTGTCCGGCAACTCCGCCGCCAACTCGGCCACTCGTTCATAGCCCTCGACCCAGCGCGTGCTCTCTTTGATCCCTGGGCGCTGGCCGTTGGCGTCTTTCGGCTCGCGCGCCCACATCCACGCATCCAGAACCCCCAAGGGCTCGCGATCCGTACTCACTGCGTACGTCGGATGCACGTACAGACCGCGCTGAGCTTCATAGCTCAATGGGCCCAAGCCGTCGATGCTTTGCCCGTTGAAGTCCAGTTCGGTCGTGTCCTGCAGCATCAGCACGACCTTGTGGCAGGCGATCCGCGTCCGCGAGCACGACCAATGAGGTCTCAGGATGCCCTCCCACGTGACGGCATCATTGTCCAGGAAGCGGTAGGCCGCAATCGTCTCCGACCAGCCCGAACACGCCGACGGGATACTCAGTGTCGGTTTGGCCGCCAGCGTGTCCAACAACGTGATCGCTCGCTTGTTCAGTCGTCGGTCCCCCAAGTCAAGTTCCTTCAGCTCCTCCCCAGCCCAGCCCATTCTGCCACCTTCTCAAAAAAAATCGGCAGCTTACAACGAGATGCTAAAGTTGTGTATAAGGATATGGGTTTAATGTGCCTTGAGACCATCCAGGCATTCAGGCTCGTGCAAGCGCAGAATCCGCTTGTCTACGCAGCTGATTCGGCTTGCAACGCCCTTTAGGAGAATGAGATGGAAACGTATGAAGAAATGTATAACAGGTTGAAGGATGATTTCACGCTCGTGATGGATTATACCACATACGAACCGCCCACAAATCATCGTTTCAAGGTGGTTGTATATGACGTGAGGTATTACGACAACGAGGACACTCGCCTGATTGCCGAGGACTTCGTGGATTACTTCGATGAGTATAATCAAAATGGTAAGAAGGCGTTCGAGAATGATGAGCAAGCGCGAGAGCACTTCTTGCAGAAGGCACACCAGGCTATGGGCTGGAACATCGCTGATTGTCGGGTGTTGATTACCATAGAAAGTTAAAGTTTTTTCACCCGAGCAGTTTCTTTTACCGACCGACGAACCCAGCGGCCACGTTATATGCACTGGCGGAGCAGGGTGTCGGCACTATGCGATTTGCAGTAATGCGCGCAGAAAAGGGGCCCGCGCAGAAAAGGGACCAGGCTCACGATTCCATTCAAGCAAGAGCGCGATCCAGTCAGTTTCGTCGACCTGATGCTCGGCGCGGATTGGATGACGACAGCCAACGACCACCAGAAAGGCGTGATGGGCGGTATCATCTCGGGCATCTGTTGGGCCACGGCGTTCCAGTCGCGGACCTGCCATTCAGAGCAGCACTCCCGCGTTCGATCAGCTTGCTTTCTCTTCGCGTCGTTCAAGCAGAGCCCCGACGACGACGGCTATCGGTAGTTTCTGCGAATGGTTGGCGTCGTGGACTGGAAAGAGCTTGTGCTAAATTGAGACTGGTTTTTTTGTAGTTTGGCGGCGGTCGCCGGCAATGCCGCGACGGCGAGGCAACTCGACAGCCTTGCGCAAGGTCTCGAGGCGGAGGCGAACCGCTTCAGACTCGGCTGAAGCGGTCTGCGCGCCGGGTCCGGCGAGCAGACCAGAGAGGCAGGCCGCACGTGCTCGATGCTGGTCAGCGCGTCGTCCGGCGCCTGCATGGCGCCTGCTCGCGCTGACCGGTGACGATCACCCCAGCAGGATTACGCCAGGACGACCCGCCATCGTCGAGGCGGTTTTCAGGTCTAATGCGGAATGCGCACCGGTATTGTCGCCTTCGCTCTCGGTGTCGGCTTTCTGCAGACGCAGGAGACTCTGCCGGCCTGGTCGCCCGTCGTGGGCGCGCTGGTCGCCGCGCTCTCGTTCCTGCTCTGGCAGGCACGCCGGCAGGATGCCATCAATCGCTCCGTATCGCTGTTCGCCTGCGCATTGCTGGGTTTCTCGTGGGCGGCGCTTTTCGCCGACCAGCGCTTGCAGGACCACCTGCCGGAGGCGTGGGAGGGCCGTGATGTCGATGTCGTCGGGGTCGTCGCCACCCTGCCGCAGGGCTTCGAGCGCGGCGAGCGCTTCCCCTTCGATGTCGAGTCGGTGCTGACGCCGGGCGCGCAACTGCCGCGACGGATCATGCTTTCCTGGTATCACGGCTGGCTGGAAGACGAGTGGCGCGATGGACTGGCGATTCGCCCGGGTGAGCGCTGGCGTTTCACGGTTCGTCTGAAGCGTCCCCACGGCAACGCCAATCCGCATGGCTTCGACTACGAGGCCTGGCTCTTCGAGCGCGGACTGCGGGCCACCGGCTACGTGCGTCCACGCGCCGATGCGCAGCGCCTGGACGACTTCGTCTGGCGGCCCGGCTACGCGATCGAGCGCCTGCGTGAGGGGGTTCGCCGATCCTTCCTTGAGGTCCTGCCCGATGCTCCCTATGCGGGAGTTCTCGTCGCCCTGGCGATCGGCGACCAACAGGCCATTCCCACAGACCAGTGGCGTCTGTTCCGGCAGACCGGTGTGACGCACCTGATGTCGATCTCTGGCCTGCATGTAACGATGGTGGCGGCGCTGTCCGCCGGCCTTGTCGGCTGGCTGTGGCGGCGCAGCGAGCGGCTGATGCTCTTCTTGCCGGCGCCGAAGGCGGCGACCGCTGCCGGCTGGCTGGCCGCTTTGGGCTATTCGCTGCTCGCCGGTTTTGCCGTGCCGACGCAGCGCACCCTGTACATGTTGAGCGTGGTGGCACTGGCCCTGTGGTCGGGTCGCAATCTGGGGGTCAGCCGCAGTCTGTTGCTGGCGCTGCTGCTGGTGCTCCTGCTCGATCCGTGGGCGGTTTTGTCGCCGGGCTTCTGGCTCTCCTTCGCTGCCGTCGGGCTACTGTTCTTTGTTGGCACGGGACGCATCGGTGCCGCGCGTGGCTGGCGAGCCGCACTCGCGAACTGGGGCGCGACGCAGTGGGCGGTGACCGTCGGGACGCTGCCCTTGCTGCTCTTTCTGTTCCAGCAGTTTTCGCTGGTTTCGCCGCCGGCCAACGCGGTGGCGATCCCGCTGGTCAGCTTCGTGATTACGCCGCTGGCGCTGGTATTCGCGGTCATTCCCTGGCCGCTGCTGCTGCATTTCGATCACTGGCTGTTGGCCGGATTGATGCGCTTCCTCGAATGGCTGGCCGTCTGGCCGGTCTGGGAACAAGCGGCACCCCCTTTGGCCGCAACCCTGCTCGCCGTGCCGGGCGCCATCTGGCTGTTGCTGCCGCGCGGCTTCCCGGCGCGCTGGCTTGGCGTCTGCCTGCTGCTGCCGGCGCTGCTCTGGCCGGCGCCGCGGCCGGCGTTGGGTGATGCCTGGGTGGACGTGCTCGATGTCGGCCAGGGACTGGCAGTGGTCGTACGTACTGCCGAGCACACGCTGCTCTACGATACCGGGCCGCTGTACAGCGCCGAGTCCGACGCCGGTCAGCGCATCGTCGTGCCCTATCTGCGTGCCACCGGTGTCAGGGAGCTTGACACGCTGATCGTCACGCATCGCGACAAGGACCATTCCGGTGGCGTCGTCGCCGTACAGCAAGCCCTGCCGATCGCGCGCACGCTGTCGTCGGTTCCCGAACTCGTCGGTGAGCGCTGTGTTGCTGGTCAGGCCTGGGAGTGGGATGGCGTGCATTTCACGATCCTGCACCCACAGGCCGACGACTACGAGCGCAAGGCCGCCAAGACCAACAACATGAGTTGTGTGCTGCGCATCGAAAATGCCTTCGGCAGCGTTCTGCTCACCTCCGACATCGAGGCGCGCGACGAGCAGGCGCTGCTGGCCCGGGCAGCAGACCAACTACGCAGCGACGTGCTGCTCGTCCCGCACCACGGTAGCGCCACGTCGTCGACGCCTGACTTCGTTGCTGCCGTCGCCGCGCGTGACGTGATCATTCCGGTCGGCTACCGCAACCGCTTCCAGCATCCGCGGCCCGATGTCGTCGCACGCTACGCGGGCAGCCGGCTGTGGCGCAGCGATCGCGATGGCGCGGTACGCATCGACCTGGCCAGCGGCCTCGCGTTGTCCTCCTATCGCGGCGAATATCGTCGGTACTGGCAGGGACGCTGAAACGCTGGGCAGTGGTCTGCCCTGTATTCCTCGCTCTGCCCTTCGCGCCTGTTTGGCCGCTATTGCAGACACGCGTGTCACTCAGGCTTGGCCTTCGCGCAGTAACAAACGTTAGCCAGATCGGCAAAGTCGTCATCTTGGGTCCACACGTTCGAAACGCAATCGAAGTCGATGCCTTCGGTGGTCTTTGGTGCTGAAAGTTTGGTGGACCATGCTGCGGCCGCACCCCAAAGGGGCCAGACTCACAATTCCACTCGTCCTCTCTTGAACAGGGCGGGCATTGCGGTGTTGCGGTTGGGATGGGCTCTAACGTGGAAGCGTCTCTCTGGAGCGGAAGGTTAGACGACGTTGAGCAATGAGAACCTACGCGGGAACCACCGCCTGGGCTACGAGCTTGACGCCCAGTGCCGCGCACACGCGAGACACGGTATCGAAGCGCGGGAGCGCATCTGACCGCAGCGCCCGGTAGAGGGCCTCGCGCGTGAGACCGGACGCCCGCGCGATCTCGGTCATGCCGCGCGCGCGGGCAATCGTGCCGAGCGCATGGGCGAATTCGGCCGGATCGTTCTCTTCAAGAACGATGGTCAGGTACTCGGCAATAGCCTGCTGGTCAGGTAAATGCTCGGCCATGTCGAATTCCGGCAACTCGGCAACCTTGATCCTTTTGGTCATGGTTCAATCCTCCACGGTAGCGGCCAACGTGATGGCCTTGGCAATATCGGCGGCCTGCGTAGACTTGTCGCCACCGCCTAGCATCACGATCAGCGCCGCGCCGCGCTGCACGTAGTACATGCGCCAGCCCGGCCCGAAGTGTTCGCGCATCTCGAACACGCTCTCGCCGACCGGCTTGACATCACCCAGGTTACCCGCCTGCGCTTTCTCCAAACGCCGCGCCAGGCGACGATGCGTCATGCTGTCACTGAGGCCGGAAAGCCACGCGGAAAACTCGGGGATGAGTTCACCCCAAAGGGGCCAGACTCACAATTCCATTGAGACCTGTCTAGGCTCTCCCTCCCCAGTCCCGTGTGCCATGGGCTTTTTCGGTCGGCCCCGCGGTCGGGCTTCGCGTCGGTGCCCCATCGCCTTTTCAATGCTGTCAAGGAAGCGCGCGTCCCCCAGCGGTTGTCCCTGGCCCATCGCCATGCGGATCCCGCCTATCACCTCGGCGTCGAGTTCTGATCGGAACAATTCCCTATACGACACCAGCCGCTCAGCGCGGCTCTCTCCCAAGCCCAGATAGACTTCATGAGGCGTCAACAACGGGTCGGCCTCCCCGAGTCCGTTGGCCCGATAACTGCTCCAACGATAGCGCGCCGGATCATCCACGATCGCCGCACGAACTGGATTCAGTTCAATGTAGCGCTGACAGACGAGCAAATAGTCATCGGCCTGTACCAGCGATGACTTGTAACGGCCGTCCCACAAGGTGCCAGTGCGCCGGTAAGCTCTGTTGACGTACTGCACATAGCGCCTGCCGAGCGAGATCATCAACCGGCACACAGCCGTCGCTTCCGGCGGCGTCACGAGCAGATGCACGTGGTTGGTCATTTGCACATACGCATGAAGCTGGCAGCCGATCGCCTTGGTAGCCTCCCCCAGCCATTCCCGATAGGCGAGGTAGTCGTCCTCGGCGAAGAAGCATGCGTCGCGGTTATGCCCCCGCTGAACGATGTGCAGGGGCAGGCCGGGGAGATGAATTCGGGTACGACGAGGCATGCGGGAAGTATAGCAGATTAAATTGAGCCTGGCCCCTTTAGCCACAAGAAGTTCTGGCCGACAAAAGCAAGTAACTCGGTATGAAAATCCGAGTAGTGCTTGTGATATTCCATCTCCGCAAAAACCATTCAAGCCTCAATGTGAGACGCCCAACGTAGAATTAACCGGCGCCGGCAAGAGCGCCGCCGGACAAGCAACCACGCTGCACCGGCGTCCAGTTGAATGCCGGGTTAGCCATTTTGGTTCTCACTTGAGTACTGCCAAAGAGCCATATCTAACTCTCTGACGGAGAGATTATGAGCGGTTGCAACAGAGCGACAAATTTCAACGTATTCGTTCCAGAATGCGAATGTGTACTGTGAGGGTTGGTCGATTCCAAGGCTCCATATAGCCCTGAAATCTAGAATGGGGTACGTTTGGTCAACGCAGAAGTGCAATATAACAGAGGCCGTTGGAAATTGAACGCCTGAAAGTAGCGTGAGCGAACCCAGCCTAGACTCTTCGCATTGTGCCGAAAAGGAAAAGGTTGTTATTTCTCTAACAAGCGGCTCGGGGTTCTTTAGAGCAAGGTCTGAGCGTCTTTTTGATTTCCAGTGACATATCTCGTGTAATTGAGTGGTAGTTAAATAGCCCTGATTTGGCCCAATTTGATGGTATTTTTCAAGATTGGCTTCGGCGCTGAAATTGTAGCGACCTTGATAGTCTTTTAGCTCTCCAGTAGGAATGCGTAGTGAGTAGTTGATGGGCATATATGGCTAACGTGGAGTTGAGGGGGCTGCGCGGCTTTTTGCGCAGGTCCCCTCGAACGCAGGGTTAGGCTGCACTTTCATATGACAATGATGCCGGAACAGGGCGCAGGCAAATAGATTTGCATTGATTCGTATTGGTCGGAGTTGTCATATATCCGCAGAGCAAGGTTCTCTGTGAATTGAATTTCGATGGTTCGTTCATCGATCACGATGCCCTTGGTTACTTGCTCGTTGAGTAAGCGATGGTAGGCCAAAGACGACCAGCCTTCTGCTTCAGTCCAGTTTGCAACAGGTTCTTCTCGGCAAAGCACGGTTGCCTGACTTTGCACAGCAATTGTGGCTCCGGAGCCAAACTTGAATTGCACATCGTATTTGCCGATAGCAATTTGATCGAGTGAAGACCCAACGCAAAAGCCCAAGTCAAAATTCGGAGCGAAGCGGTACATGTGCAGCCTAACGTTCGAGCTAACCGGCACGCGGAGTGCAGTGCAGTG
>AATO01000094.1_pt1 | contig 21687 bp, 27 predicted proteins | sample 270628 | NCBI WGS metagenome assembly AATO01 (sample SAMN02954268, study PRJNA17657) | bioreactor sludge metagenome | biome: terrestrial; feature: bioreactor; material: sludge; isolation source: Enhanced Biological Phosphorus Removal (EBPR) bioreactor sludge | place: USA: Madison, Wisconsin | reverse complement strand
TATTTCTCCCGCTTCCGCCGTTTCCCATCGGCCAGATCCACAAGGCGGCTCCGAAGTACCTCGACAACTACGCCAACGAGATGGCCTACCGGGAAGACACCCGGCGCTGGAGCAACGGCGACATCTTCCGGGACATCCTCGGCAAGTGCGCCCGTGCCCTGGTGAGTCGGGATTGGTGCGGGTACTGGCAGGGCAACCACCGACTGGGGGAAAGCCTGGCGGTGTGAAAGCGTCAGGCGACCGCCCAGGTGGCGCCGTGCCCGTCACGGCCGGCAGGGATCAGGGTGCCGCTACGCTCCAGGCGATGCACGACGCCAATGGCGTTCTTCCGCATCTGCTCGATCATGACGGTGGTCGCTTCCAGACCCCGGCGTGCCGTCAGCGCTTCGCCGATCTGGCGGCTGCTCAGCGCTGCGCCTTGAGCCTCGCGGAAGATGTCCAGAACCAGGCGTTGGCATTCCCCCGGGCGGAAGAAACGGTTCCGCATCCGGTGGGCCTTGACCCGGATCGTCCGCAGGTCGATCTCCGGGGAAAACAGCTTGAGGGTGGCGTCAAGGTGGGCCAGATCATCCGCCAGACGATCCATTTCCTTCTGATGATGCTCGATCAGCCCAGCCAGTTCGGCGCGCTTGCTGATCAGGGCCGTAACCACGTGGCTCTCCGCCATGAACAATGCTCCTGTTCGTTGAAAACAAGAGAATTTTCGCCGGGCTGAGCGTCAGCCGCTGGGGGTGGCTGCTCCATAATGCCGAATTTGCACTTCGACGAGTGGGGCGCGGCGTTTCCCAACAAGTTGATGGGGGCGGCGACGCTCGACCGTTTGCGCGACCGTGCTTATCAGATCATTCTCGACGGCGAGACCCGGCGCAAACCGCGGCCCCTGCCGGAAGTCCGGTCGCCCGTCCAGGCCACGGCGGGCAGGGACGCTTCCAAGCCTCCCCCGGCCGCACGTTAGACCCTCAGCGGCGAGCAAACCCTGGGGCGCTGCCCCAGACCCCGCACTCGCCGTGAGGCAGCCGCCGGGGATGAAAAAACATCCCCGACAACTGCCGTCAGCGTCTGCGACCTCCAGGGTGTCAAGGGGCTTTCGCGGCATAAACGCCAAACAGCCGGCATTTATTCCACGGTCCCCTGGACACCCTTCCGGTCGCCACTTGCCACGTTGCAAAAAGACTGAAAACGGCGTAAAACCGACCCGTCCGAAACCGCTAAAACAGCCACTTCTGCTGGCCACATTACGCCGCGATTCGCTGGCCTTAATGTGCCGCAAATTGACACCTCCCGGCAGGATGCACAGGAGGCCGCCGCCAGGCTTCGCGAGCTTGACCCGCTGGCGCATCTTGGCGGTAAACAGGTCGCTTACATCCTCCCGGTCGCACAACTGAATCAGGCGGTCGAGGCGATCGGCAAGGTCCGCCGCGCTGACCTGCGGCTCGATACCAACTACGGATGCGATCACCGCCGGCTTGGGCGTGGGCACCGTCGACGGTGCCACCTGGCGGACGAACTGCCGCAGGTGCTCGCGCACCAGACCGCTGAACTGCTGGTCGTGGAGGAATTCGTGGACGCCGAAACGCAGCGACCCATCCGGCGCCCGCGAACCGGCCACAAAGGCCTCAAGGCAGCGATACTGCTCTTCTTTCTGTGTTTTCTCGGGGTCATTCAACGCGACCTTGGGTGCCTCGCAACAACGGTAGATCCACACATCGCGGCCGGCGCTGCGAGCGTCGTCAAGTTCCCAGACCGTGCCCGATTCATAGACCGTCCCGTCGGCCCGCCGGTTTTCCGGCGGCAACGGTGTGCCGAGGCGCCCTCAGAGCAGGACGATCGTCAGATGGCACTCACGCGGCAGCGACAGGTAGGCATTCACCGACTCCTGCGGCGAGCGGTTGGCGCTTAGGGGCACGGCAGCACCCTCGGTATCCCAAGCGACCACCTCCAGCACGCAGCAGCGGTCGGCCATCAGGGGATCGGCGTTCAGCGCGGTGATCACGCCGCGGACGATGTCGCGTTGCCGCCCCACGTCGCCCGGGGAGGACAGGAACACTCGCAGGACGTTCTTGCTTACCGGAACGGCACCGACCTCGCGTCACGTGGCAGCCGGGATGGCTGCATCATTTGTCAGTGTAGCCCAGATGTGCCCTGAAGGCGCCCGGTCGCTCCACGTGGATCGAGCATCAGAGTTCCTCCCGGAAAAACGGCGAAAAAATCCCGTACCAGTCAGGCCTTCAGGCTGAATGGCGTGAAGTTGGTCCGCACGTCGTAGTAGTCCTCGCGCTCGGCGCGCTTCAAGGCGCCGACTACCTTGTACGTGAGCGGTGTAAACACCACCTCGACCATCACCTTGGCGACGAACTGGGAGACCATCACCTTCCACAGTATCTCGTTCGGGATCAGTCCCGAATCATAGAAAGCGAGGGGATAGAAGAGCAGCGAGTCCACACCCTCGCCGACGATGGTGGAGCCGATGGTGCGCGTCCACAGCCAGCGCCCGCGCGTGAGGATCTTCATCTTGGCGAGGACGAAGGAGTTCACGAACTCGCCGCAGAAGAAAGCCGTCAGTGAGGCCAGCACGATCCGCCAGGTGGATCCGAAAGCAATCTCGTAGGCGGCCTGATTGCGCCACTCGGGCGCCGGCGGCAGATGCACGACCACCGCCGCCATCAGCGACGCAAAGGCCATCGCGGAAAACCCGGCCCAGATCACTCGCCTGGCACGCGCATAGCCATACACCTCGGTCAGGATGTCGCCGAAGATGTAGGAGATGGGGAAGAACAGGACACCGGCGCCGAACGTCAGCGGCCCAAAGACAGGCAGCGTCACCTGCGCGGCCTTGGCCGGCCCGATCAGGTTCGAGCAGAGGTACACGGCGACGAAGGCCACCATCACCAGATCGTAGTAGCGGTAGCCGCCGCGCTGACCGGACGGCGGCAAGGGTTGTGGGTCATGCATCCTGGCATTTATACCATGTGGGCCTGCCGATCGGCGTTTGGCGGCGAACGCAGGGCGCGCGAGGCGGGGCCGCTGGCGGGCGGCGCTGCTGCCGGCACCGCGCCCACGCGCCCGACGGCGGGACGCACGGCACGAGACGCAGCGACTGACCTGCCGTGGCCGAACCTGGAAAGGCCGTCGATTGCCGGGCAATGCCGCGGCATTTCGTCTACCATTCAGGGCGCGTCGCGGCCCAACCCCTGCCGATTCGGCACGAGGATCGAAGCCAGCGCTGCCGACTCGATGACGCCGCACTGCGCCCCGACGGCGGAGGACAAGTAATGATCACCGCAACAGCTGACGTTCTGGTGTTTGAGGAGATTGACCGGGTCTACCAGTTCGTCGCCCTCGATTTCGTCACCAACTATCCTCGCTGGTCGCCGGAAGTGGTGAGTCTGGAACCGCTTTCGGCCGGGCCGGTGCGAACCGGTTTCCAGGCCCGCCAGGTGCGCGTCGATCAGGGCCACAAGTCGGAATCTGTTTTCGCGGTGGTCCAGCTCGAACCGCTCAAGCGGATCTGTTTTGAGGGCGTCTCGGCTCCCTATCGCTCGATCTATGAATTCGCCGATCAAGGCTCGGCCACCTCGCTGTCTTTCACGTTCGAACTGGAAGCGCTGGAGCCACGTATTCGCCCATTCGAGAAACTGGTGCGCATCGCCGTACAGGACGGCGCCAGGCGCACCGTACGCAAGCTGAAGCTGCTCATCGAGAAGCAAATGCTGGACAACGGCTAGCAATGCCGGAGGACCGGCATTGCCTGCAGGTTTTGAGACTTACGGAGACTCTGATGTTCACGACGGCAAAAGACGATGGCTTGATTCCCTACGTTCTTACGCAGATCCTCGATGCCTGCGTGAATGGCATCACCCTGTCCGATCCGGACCTGCCCGACAATCCCATTGTCTATGCCAACAAGGTCTTCGAGGATCTGTCCGGTTACTCGCAAGAGGAAGTCGTGGGCCGCAACTGCCGCTTCCTGCAAGGCGACGACCGTGAACAGGAGGCATTGACAACGATCCGCACCGCGTTGGCGAAGCAGGAGAGTTGCGTGGTGACGTTGCGGAACTACCGCAAGAACGGCGAGTTGTTCTTCAACCGGCTGTCGATTCGGCCACTCGTGGATCGCGAGGGCAAGGTCATCTACTACCTCGGCGTGCAGTACGACATCACCGAACAGCTCCGGGCCAGCGGCGAAGACCACGCGATCCGCTTCGGGTAGGCGCATGCCTGCGTGCCGCCGCAACTCGGGCGGTGCGCTTCGCAGGCGGCGGGCAGGCAAGGCCGCTCAGGCTTCGCGTTCAGCCCTCATTCTCGTCGATCAGTTCCTGAACGAGCGCCGAGTCAAGATAGGCTCTCACTTCAACGATCACTTCATTGGCGAAGCGCATCACCCAGCAATACCGGTTGTCGAAGCGCATCCCGTTCATCGCCGTCGCATGCGACCGCAGTTCCACCACCGCCCAGTCGCCATCGGTGAGCACGCTCTCGACATGCAGTTGCGTCCCACCCGGCAGAACCCGGTTGAGTCTCGCAAACGTGTGGGCATGAAAGTCCTGCTTCGACCGGTATCGGCCGGCCAGCGGGTGCGTCCCTTGGACCGTCCAGTCGACATCGTCGGCAACATGCCGAAAGAACGCGTCTCCCGATCCTGACTCCAGGTGCGAGAAAATCCGGCGAACCGTTTCGTTACTGATTCCCATGGTTCATTCTCCTCAAGAGCACGAAGCGAAGTGGATGGCTGCAGGACCACCGGCCCGCAACAGACAGGCGACCAGCGCCGCTGGTTCAGCCAACGGGGTGGCGTTCGGCACAGGCAACGCGCCTGCCGGAGATGGCCGACTCGACATGACCTCTGGCCGCCCTCAGGCCCGGCGCTCAAACGCCAGCTTGAGGCCCAGTCCGACCAGCACCGTGCCACTGAAGCGATACAGCCAGACAAGAACACGCGGACGCGACCGCAGCCAACCGGAAAGCAAGCCGGCGCCCAGGCCAACCGGCCCCTTGACGAGGAACGTCAGGCCGGCAAACACCAGTCCCAGGGTAAACACCGACAGCGTCGGGTGCGCGGCGCCGGGCAGGACGAACTGCGGCAGGAACGCGAAGTAGAAGACGGCGATCTTCGGGTTGGAGACGTTCGACAGCGCGCCGTCGAAGAACAGCCGCCACAACGAGCGTGGCGCACCGGCAGAAACCGCGAACTCGTGGCTCCTCGTACGCAGGAGCTGGGACCCCAGATAGACGAGATAGGCTGCACCGACGAGCTTGAGCGCCAGGAACAACCACTCGGATGCGCGCAGGATGGCCCCCAGCCCGAGGGTGGCAAGCACCGTGTGGCCGACGAGGCCAACGCTCACGCCGGCGGCCGTGGCCACCCCCGCGGCTGGCCCCTGCGCGATCGAGCGGGACATGACGAGGATCATGTCCTGCCCCGGCGTGACGATCAGGACAAGCGACGCGACGACAAACAACAACCAGGTGACTTCGAGCATCGGTGGATTTCCTTGCAAGGGCTCCGGGGAACGTCGATAAAGGTCAATCTTCGCCAACTGTCGCCGGAGGCGCGACCGCGAGGCACACTTCATTGCCGGATCCAGCGATCAACAGGGCTCGACGCCGCCGCTGCCTTACGCGGCTTCCCCGCAACCTGCACTGGATGACGCACTCGACAGAGCACGAGCCATCACTTGCACCATTGCCGTTCGCAAGGGATGCCGTCATTGTTCCCGTCCATTTTCGTGCCGGGACAGTTCCTCAGAAAGTACGTCGCTTCGGCACAGGAAGTCATTTGCGAACAGTGCGTACGGCCGTCGCACTTGAATGCGGCGGCGCCAGTGCTCTCCAAGTTCGCAGAAGCCTGCGCCGGCAAGCGCGTCCCTTGCGCTTCCGCCTTGCCCATAGGCTGTGCCGCAAGACGGTCGTGGTACTTGCCGTAGCCGTACCAACCCACTGCGGCGATGATCAGCAGAATGATGAGACGTTTCATGTTTTTCGCTATTCTGAAGGAAGCCCTTTGCCGGCAATTCTAGTTGGCTGTCGGGACAAGGGAAAGGCCTGCCGGCGAATTCCACCGTCAACGATTGGAAACCAGACTCTCGTCAGCCCCAAGAGTGGCCGCCAAATTCTGCGTGGCGAACGCCGGTAGGACCTTGGCGCCGTTTCCCGAGCGCTGACGACCATGCCTGCTGTCTTCGTGAACGGCGGAGCTACCGTGGTTCCTGGCAACGCATCACCAGCGCCTCCCGGAGACAATCGCGATGAATAGAACCCTCGCCATTGTCGGATTCCTGATCCTCGTCGCCGGTGCCGTCATCGCCGCGTGGACCTGGTCTCCCTGGATGTTCTCGCCCAACTACACGATTCGCATCGCCACCGGCCCGATCGGCAGCGATGGCCAGAAGTTCATTGCCGCGTTCCGGCGCGAACTTGCCGAGCAGCGCCCACGCGTCCGTCTGGCTCTGACCGAGACCGCGAACCTCCAGGAAAGCGCCGAAGCGTTACAAGACGGCAAGGTCGATCTGGCCGTCGTCAGAAGCGATCACCCGGCGGCGGCCAGCGGCGGAACCTTGCTGATCGTCAGACGGATCAATCTCGTTTTCATGGCTTCGGCACACTCGTCAGTGACGGCGATGAAGGATCTCGTCGGCAAGAAGATCGGCATTGCGAGTGATGCGGCGACGATCGATCCTCTCCTCGCCACGGTGGTCGAGTCGTATGGCCGGCAAACGGCCAATCTCGTCACGATCGCTCCGGCAGACCTCGGTGTGGAGCTTCGCGACAGGAAAGTGGCTGCCGTCGTCGTCATGGGACCGGCCGGTCCGGGAGCGATCAGCGACGCCGTCAAGACGATCGTCAAGGCGACCAGAAAACCACCGAAGTTCGTCGCCCTCGACGAAGCGAAGGCGATTGCGATGCACCACCGGGTCTACGAGGAAGTGGAAATCCTGCAGTGAGAACCTCGCGCGACTCTCGACCATGCTGCGCGAGGCAAAAGAGGTCCCGCTGGAGCGCCTGGACGGCATCGAGGAAGAACTCGACACGATAGCCGCCTGGCTGCTCTCCCGCTTCGTGGACGGCAAGATTGCGCCGGACCGCATCGGCTCGGTCTCGGCGATCGTCTCGCAGATTCGCCTCGTCATCGAGCGCCGGCGGAAGCTCGCCTGAGATCCGGCGACGCGTCGCCAGCGAAGTTCGCCAGGCGTCAGCCTATTGGTCCGGGATCTCCGGCTCCACGAGCTTGGCGAGCTGCGCGAGCGACTCTTGCCAACCGAGATAGCACATCTCGACCGGGATGACCTCGGGAAGCCCCTCCTGCACGATCTCGAGTTCGGTTCCGCACAACACCGGTTTCAGGGTTACCGTCGTCTGCATTTCACCGCGCAGGTTCGGGTCGTCGAACTTGTCCGTGTAGCGGATTTTCTCGGCGGGCACCAGTTCGCGATACTCGCCGCCAAAGGAGTGAGCGCGGCCGCTCGCGAAGTTGGTGAACGACATCCTGTAGGCGCCGCCAACACTTGCATCCATGTGGTGGACCGTGCAGGTGAAACCGTATGGCGGAAGCCACTTGGCGACCGCGTCAGCGTCCAGAAACGCGCGGTAGACGCGTTCGGGAGGCGCGCGCAGAACCCGGTGAAGTCGAATCGTGCCTGTGCTCATCGTCTGCTCTCCTATCGAATGACATGCGGGCGATCATGCATGGCGGCGAGCGAAGACAGTCCGCTGCCATGCCGGGCAGGGCGCCCATCGGCGTTCGCCCCTCATGAGTGCCCTGGCTTGTGACCGGATTCCGTGTTGAAGACATTGGCCGCCGTCCGGCTGACCGACCAGCGCCCATCGGTCGACCGCGAAAAGGTGAAGACATCGTACTTCCCGGATCGTTCCGGCGAGGGAAAGGCGGCCACGGATGCCGTAGAGAAGCCCCACTGCTCGGAAACCGGGCGGATCAACTCGAACACGTCGAGGACTTCACGATCCAGCTCGTCTCGTGCCGAAGGTGATAGCGAAGTGACGTACTCAAGGGCAAACGAATCCTGCTTCGCGTATCGCTCCCCATGCTCGATACCCCACACGAGACGACAGGAGATTACCTGGATCACCCTTCCGGACACGAGGCGTTGCTCGAGGGTGGGTTGGCGAAACCCTGATGCGTCGCCACAGGCAACGCAGAAGATCAGCAGAATAGAGACGCTCACGGCGCGCAGAGGCATAGGGGCTCCTTTACGTCGAACATGTGACGATGCGCTGCGCTGAAGGGACCTGGTTGGGTTCAAGTTAACGGTGTTAGCGCGAGAATGCGGCGCGAGTCAGCTCATTGCCGGATGGGTTCGCCTTTCGTGCTTTCGCCACCTCCACAAGCAGGGTCACAGTGACATCGCCTGTGGTGGCGAGGTTGTCATACGCGCAAAAGTAGTTGGCGTATCGGCATGCGCGTGGAAACATCGCGTTGTGCGGCAAGGCACTTTGGTTTGCTAGCATGTACACCATCTCTATCCAGGATATTTGAGCCCGGAAACTAGCCGCGTATAGGCGCTGTGCATCGACGGTCACACTGTAGTTGGGCGCTTCATTGAGTATCCGATGTACGGTGTACCATGCGCGAAACAGTGCGTCGAGATGGTGTCTATGGGAGGAATAGAGAGCCCACCAAGCTTGCCCCAGCACCTCCAGTGCCGCCGTCGCCCCGTCCGTGGACAGCCAGCCAGCAACCTGTCGGTCGACTGACTCGATCGCGCCCTGAGTCGCTGCAAAGCCCACTGTCTCGCCAAAAAAGAGGCTACCTACGTTGCGGGCAACGTCGTCCATACCCGGCGCCTTGCAACTTCTCAAGAAGGGCCCGACAACATAGTGCTGCCACGCATTCTGTAACGCTGAGCGACCTCTGAGAGAGCCTGGCTCCCCAGATTTGGTACGATAGTTGGTTTCAAAACTCTCCAGGAGAGATTGATACGCCGCTACGGCGTGAAAGAGTTGCTCCTGAAACTGCTGTTGCTTGGCGACTGTCTGTTGGAGCGCGAGCGTCGAGATGACGCCCACCAATGCCAAAGATGAAACCAATGCATTGAAAGGGCCAAACGAGTCGCCGAACTGCCCCCTCGCCTCCAGGACTCCGTCATCAGCAGGTAGAGCGAGGATAGACCACACGACGTCCGGCAACCAACTTGGTGATGACGTGCTAAGCGCGGCTACGACGAACAGTAGCCACGCAACAATTGCAAGGCAAGACCAGAGGATCGCTGGCTTTGATACGGATCGGCGAACATGCTGCCATTTCATACTCAATTATCCTTTAGATGGGTCTGGGCAGCGGCGCCAGTCAGGTATCTTTCGGGAGCACAGTCTTGACGCTCGTGATCGATCGCTGGGAGAATGCTACCATTAAGTGGCATTTCACTTATAACGCTACTACTCGTCGGGCCCTAGTGATCATCATGGGCCCCATGCCCGAAGACAAGAAAATGGGGGGTTGTCATGCCGGTGCGCGACGCAATCAGGCGGCTTATGGCCGCGCCAGTTGACACGGAAGGAGTTGGCTATAGCGGACTAGTGGACCAGGATCGCGACAATCCTGTCGAGTCTCCGAGCCGCTTGCTTATCCAACTGGACAAGGTCTTTGGCTGGCAGTCTGCAAACCCAAGCGACCCTTCTAAGGCTGCGTTACTGAAGAAGCTATTTGTTCAAGACGAAGAGTTGCCCTCGAGTGACGGCGACACCATCGTCGAGCCAAGCTTGATGGCTCGATCGGCTGGAGAGTTCAAGGGCTTTCTGAAATCAGGTCGCGAACGGTTTGCCGAAGTTGTCGGTAGACGGGGATCAGGGAAGACTGCGCTGACAAACTATGTTCTTACGGTCAATCACGGGGATCTGCAGATGGCGCACACCACGTGGCTCCGTGCCGATATAGCGAAGTTGCATGCCCTCAACGACGAACGCATTCGCTACGCACGGAGACTGCCAGCGTTGACTGTGAACGAGTACATGGCGCTTCACGCCTTCTCGGTCATCCTTAGTTATGCTGTGAATGACGTAGTGTTCCAACCCGCTTTTGGCAGGGAGGCCACTTGGCCGCCAGGTGTGCTGCTCTCCCCCTTTGAGGCTTACCTCACTGAGGCAGCTCCGGAACTGCTGCCAAAATGGCAGCTGGTGCGACTCACTGAGCAACGAAGAAGGCGACAAGTCGAGACGAACATGTTCTCTGTGGGGCAGGACCAAGATCTGAAATGGTATTTCGGGGTGCTCCAGAACGACGTTTCTGCGGTGGAAGCGTGCCAGCTCTTTCGGGCTGCCTGGGATTTCGTGACGACGACGTACCAAAAAAATGCAGGAGTGCGACCGCGGCTGATCCTTGTTTTTGATGGTGTCGACAACCTCCGGGCAGATGAGCACGCGCCGCGTTCGATGTGGCTGGGCGAGCGCTGCGCGCGCTCGTGGTACCTAGACTATCTCAGGGAACTGACGCAGTATCGTTGTGGGGGTGGCCATTGCCTTCCATTCGATCGCTGTGTCTTCGTATTCCGCGACGACACTGCAACGGAGTTTAGGCAGCTGTTGACCGGCGCCCTTCAGCAGAGGCCAATGCCCGTGGTGCGGCGCTTCGAAGTCGTGGCGCCGGACATTGAGCGAATGTTCTGGCGGAAACTGAATTTTTGGTACGAAGATACCGCCCATAGCGACGTTGATAGAACGGCGAGGCCATCAGATGAAATCCGTGATCTGTTCGTTTGGTTTTTCAATGAGTTCTGTTCTTCGCACATCTCAGCTCTGCGGCGCCCGCTGTTGACTCGGGGCAAGGCACTCTCCGCAAGGGATGTCTTGGATCAAGTGTTTAACGGGAATGTCAGGAGCTTCTCGCGGAACCTGATTAGGTCGTTCCAGTATCTGCAGCAGTACGCTGATACCCATCTGGAAGACAAGCAGCTCCAGTCCGGAAAAGATCGACTAGAGTTTCTTAAGAAAAACCGCCGCCTTATATTTGAGGGTAGTGTCGTCGCTGGTAGCCAGTTCATGCGCTTGAACTTTGATGAGGGCTCTAAAGGTCGTTGGTGTCCGAACGTCTTCGAGTTTGAGGCAAGTACCACATCGCGATGGGACGGATTGGTCCTGCTAAGAGTTCTTCAGTCTTGCTCGTTGCGTGAAGCGACTCGGAAACCAATAGTGATGCGGGCGGTGCAGGGAGATCTTGGCCTCCTCGGCTACAGCGCACATTGTGTTCAAGTGGGGGTCTACACGGCCCTAGAGTACGGATTGCTCTGCCTTGGAGAGCCCATCAGAGACGACGAGTCCGACAGTCACCCGTTGGCGCTGTTCAAGACGGAGAAAGGTGCTTTGATCGAGCGCCTGATCTTCGAGGACGCAGCGGCACTCTACCTGATGGCAACTGGCGCCAAGTTCGCCGATACTCCCGCCGAGCCGCCCGCGAGGATTGCCAACCCATTCGTACACCGTAGGCTACCCCCTCGTCTGTTCCACGCGTCAATGATTCGCACCGTATGTCTCGTCTGCCGTCATCTTCGGGCAGCGCACGATCGAGATATGTTGTTCCTCAACAGGAACCTGCCAGATGACGGGACGCGTCTGGCGTTGCATGATCGGTACATTCTGCCTCCGATGGACACTCTGGTGGAGCAACTAGCCGACAGCGTCTCCCACGGGGAGATGCACGTCAGCGAAAGGAGTGAGCTCGCCGTCCTCTTGGGCCGGGACGAAGGCACGATGGCTCAAGCAAGGTAGCTAAGGTTGCTTGGCCAAGCCCCGCTAGACGGCCCTTGAGAGTTCAGCAGAAGAGGGTTTTCCCGCTTTGTTAATGAGTTCGGCACGAGGTGAGTACTGGCCCAGAGGGTATCTGGAAGTGCGCTCGGGCAGGGCAATATTGGCAAAGGGAGACTTCTAGTGTGCGGTTAGTGACCAAGGCGACACTGACTGAATGGGCGCGTGACAGCGATTGTTAGAACAACTGAGAACAAGAGGGCACGGTGATAGTGAAGCACGGACTGTTCCTCATGATTCTCGTCCTCCTTTCCCTCCCCACCCACGCCGACACCCTCGCCGGTACCGTCGTCTCGGTTGCCGACGGCGACACCATCACAAATTTCAGGGACAGCATACGAAACTGACCCTAACGGACGAAGACCGAAAGTGTCAAAGTGGCGGTGTTGACAGGGCGCGGCAAACAGCCGCGGGAATTATATACTGTCCCTAGAACGCCCCCTAGAACGCCCCTCATGAGTGCCCTAGCTTGTGACCGGATTCCGTGTTGAAGACCTTGGCCGCCGTCCGGCTGACCGACCAGCGCCCATCGGTCGACCGCGAAAAGGTGAAGACATCGTACTTCCCGGATCGTTCCGGCGAAGGAAAGGCGGCCACGGATGCCGTAGAGAAGCCCCACTGCTCGGAAACCGGGCGGATCAACTCGAACACGTCGAGGACTTCACGATCCAGCTCGTCTCGTGCCGAAGCTGATAGCGAAGTGACGTACTCAAGGGCAAACGAATCCTGCTTCGCGTGTCGCTCCCCATGCTCGATACCCCACACGAGACGGCAGGAGATTACCTGGATCACCCTTCCGGACACGAGGCGCTGCTCGAGGGTGGGTTGGCGAAACCCTGATGCGTCGCCACAGGCAACGCAGAAGATCAGCAGAATAGAGACACTCACGGCGCGCAGAGGCATAGGGGCTCCTTTACGTCGAACATGTGACGATGCGCTGCGCTGAAGGGAGCTGGTTGCCAGCATTCGCGGGAAGCGTTGTCGGGTGTGCCCACGGCTGCTCGACACGGCCGAATTCACGCGCGCGCCGCGGCAATGAAGCGTTGGGCATCTCGATACAGAGGGATGCGACGGCGGTGACTCCTCTTGCCCTAGCCTGAGCCACAGCATTGCTTGTGTTTTTTTCCACTCCCACACGGGCATGGGTCGTTGCGGCCGACCTTGACCGACCGTACTGGCTGAGGAGGGTTCAACGCTTTCTCCAGATCCGAAATATCCTCGGTGTTCGCGAAGCCAATGATGTAGTCCCATCCATGCTGTGCACAAACGTGGGCGACGTACCGACCGCGCTCTTCGCTTCTTACGCGAACGACGATGGGCTTTTCTTTGCTTCCGAGCTTGGCCATTGCTTACCTGCTTTCAGGACGCCCGACCGGCACAGGAGAACGCCTCGCAGCCTCCCCCGCCACCGCACGAAGGCGTCACGTATTCGGCGGTTCGTTGAATTGAATTCCTGCCGCGGCGTCTGGCTCGGCAGTCCCACTTGTTCAAAGCAGCGCATCGGGAGCGCGATCGACGGGGCCGACTGCTGTGACGCCCGCCATGGACCGTGCGCCGACTTGCCGACATTCCACGCCTCCCCTGGCCCAACGCAGCGCTTGCGCCGTTCCCGTTAGCCTACTCGACCCCACTTGTTCCCGAGGTGGCAGCGTAACTTGCGGCGTACCCACTTGTCGAGGTTGCGCCGAGTGCTCAGCACCTCGGTGCTTCCGCACTACGCCTGTCAACCAGACAGGGATTCTCGCAGCGCGGCGACGACGGCGGCAAAGTTGGTACTTCTCTTCCGACGGCCCAGTTGCCGCACACGCTCCTTGCGTTCGGCGCCGCTGCGTCTGGCCGTGAAGCCCAGGAACTCCCGCTTCATGGCGCCGAACGATCGCGCTCCTGCCGTATCTGCAGGGCGTCATACGTCATACGCCGCCAGGTTGGATCTACCGTCAGGCGCAGCGGATCGGCGTCCGGGCAGCGATGCCTGGACCGCGCCATGCCCGCTCAGCAACGGCAAGGGGCGAGTTCGAGCGCCATGCTAGATGGCATGCCTGGAGCCAAACAGAACCTCGAGTATCCGCTTGTGCGCAGGCCCAGGTAACTGCGGATGGAGTTGAGACCAACGCCTTTCATCGAACTTCTCGATCGCATTGACTACCGGGCCAGACTCACCGACCGGCGGTTTCTCGCAAAGAATCTTCTCCAGACGATTGGCCATCAGGCGGAAACCATCGGCATGGTGCTCCTGATCGAATGCGCCGTCCTTATCGACCATTACGCGCATATAATCGATTTCGACGATCTGCTCGGGTTTCCTGTTTTCCAGGGTGTAGACGACGGTCGCGACGTTGATCGTGCATCCGGAAAACCGTTGCATGGAAGGCTTCTGTTTCAGATAAAAGTCATCAAACGATCGCTGCGAGATCGGAGTGATCGAGTTGTCGTCACCCACAACGAAAATGCGGTAGCCAAGATTCATGAGGAGCTTCCTTTCTTATCCAACCCTGCTGGTAACCGGTCTGTCGACGACAGTTCCGGTTGACCAGCCCGTCAGGCCGTACTGAGCGGCCCGTTATTTGACGCTGAACACAGCTCGAAAAACAAGGCGGATCTCGCCTTCTCTGAGGCGGCGCTTCGCGCTCGCCGCCTTCCGTGCGAGATTGTCTACGAAAACACCGACAGACTCCGAGCCGCCTGCTCGACACCTTCCGGAGTTCCACTTGTTGGCCGGCGGCAAGAGCTTCTCACCAAGGTCCGCGAAGCAAACTGCGGGGAAGCCGCTTTGGGCAAGTACGGTTCTCATTTCCCCGGCACAAACCAGGGAATTTCCAGCCGGACCCGTCGCCCAAGGTAGCGGAAAGCAGGTGGCAGCGGTTTCGCTGGCGACCGTCTCCTGGAAAGCGAATCGGCCGCCCCGGCTTGAGGACGCGGTGGACTTCCTCATAGAGCTTCCGCGTGTCCCCGATGTCCTTGCCGCATTCTGCATCCACACCACATCAAACGACTTGCCGGCAAACGGAGTATCGAGAGCGCTACTCACGCGCACTTCGATTCGCTCCTCAAGGCCGGTGACGCGCTTCAGCAGCAACGCCGAGACGCCATAGTCGGACGACAAATCGATGCACGCAACCTGGCAACCTGGGAACGGAGCCAGCATCCTGGCAGGGTCTGCCAGCCCGGCGCCAATAGCAAGAATACGATCTTCGGCTCGAATGTTCGCCAGATCTCGCGGTACGCGAGAAGCGCGAAGTCCGCCCGGGCGAAAGTGGCCAAGCGCCGCAAGTTCCACTGGCGCCAAGCATCGATCGGGGTCAAAACCGGCGACTCGTATGGCGGCCAGGACTCGCGCCTCGATGTCGTCCACCGAGTAGGGTGCTTCCAAAGCACTCATCGAGATCTCCGTCTTCTCAGTCATCGTGTCGAGCAGGCATCGACTGAATGCGGCCTTGTCGTAGAGCGAACCGCAGCTGCCGGGCTTCATCGCACTCGTCCACCGACCGAAGGGAGCAAGCTTGAGCGCCGGGTTGGGCCGCACGTCTACTGGACCTGTGTTCTGAGGCGCTGTTCCTGATCCAAGACCTGTTTGAGGTCTTGCAGAACATCCCGCATTGACCGAGAGTGCAGGCGCCCAAGATCAAGCACCTTGCCAAGGAGTACAACCAGCCAGCCGTGTGCCTGCGCCTCGAGCCTGTAGATCACGCGCGTCTTGTCGCCCAGCGGCTCCAGGCGCCACTCACCGTAGCCATCGATGAACCCGCCGTAATAGCGAAGCCGTATGCGCTTCGGCACGTCCACCGCTTCGACCCGACAGCGAAAATGCCGCCCACCAGAGGGGCGTACTTCGACCTCCGTGCCAAGCGGCTCTTCGCCGCCGGAGAGTAACCGTATTCCGAGGTGCTTCGGCCACCATCGAGGATACCCTCCTACGTCAGCCAACAGCGGCCACACTTTGGTCGCTGGAAGACCGATCACTATTTCGTCGGTTGCACGGATCGGCGTGGTAGCCCTCGTCTTTATTGATCTTTCATGCAGATAACCGGAGTCGCTCAACACTCGATGTGATGCGTTCCGTAACGCGAAGCGCGAAGGGAACGCACAGCGTGGCTTTGAACGCCCCTCTCGACGGAAGCGTCAGAGCGCACTAGCTTGATGAGTTCAACGATGGAAGGTCCGGCGTGACTTTCGCTTTGAGAAGCTTGACGAGAAGTGGATCCATGAACTCGTAGTCGTCGGTTATATCGAGACAAATGATGCGCTGACCCTTGATGTGTTTCCTGAATTTCGAGCTTAGTTTGTTTCGATGCGCCTTTTCCATGACGAAGATCAGCTCTGCCCATTCGACCAACTCTCCTGTCACCGGGTTTTCTGCATCGCGATTCAGACCAGCCGATGCACACTCAATGCCCGGGTGCGAAGAAAAGACTTGTTCCGCTGTGGGGCTTCGAAGTCGGTTTTGGCTACAGATGAACAGGACGTTTCGCATCGTTTGTTGTGGAGCTATGTGAAGCGCTCTAAAGAATGGGCATTTCGGGGACAACATGCGAAACACGCCATTATGGACTAGCGCCGAAGGGGTCAAGATGGCGGCGTTGATGCGGTGCGGCAGGCAGGCGCGGGAATTACATATACTGCCCCTCGCACTCGCTCGCAGCGATGCTGCGCGGGTTTATCGCGCGGCGTCCGGTGGATCGATGAGTTGGGCCTCGGCGTAAACTTCAGCACGGTCTTTGATTCTCCCAAGACGAACGAGGCGAGCGGCAATTGCTCCCTGGGTTCGACCATGCTTTGCCGCGATGCTTTTGACAGGAGCACCCGAGTCAAAGACGGCGAGAAGCTCGTTGTCTTCCTCATCGGATCAAGAACGCCCAGCGTTGCCGGGGAGTGAATTGTCGCGCTCTGCACGTTTTGCCGCCCTATCGAGAGCTTTCCCGGCGACAAACAGCGCACGAATTACCTGCGGACTATTGAACGTGCTTTGCGCTGGTAAAACTTCTCCCGTCTCAGGATCAATGCCACTTGCGAGAGCCTCAACGATTCTCTTTGCTTCGAGCGGCGACATAGAAGAGCCTCCTAAGGCAAAACTTCAGGGACAGCACACGAAACTGATCCTAACGGATTAGGACCGAAGAAGTCAAAGTGGCGGTGCTGACAGGGCGCGGCAAGCAGCCGCGGGAATTATATATACTGTCCCTAGAACTCCCGAAAGGGCAAAGTGGCGGCGTTGAAAGGGCGCGGAAAACAGCCGCGGGAAATATATACTGTCCCTAGAACGCCGGGATGTTAGAGAGCATTTTGAACGACCTCCATTTCGTGCTGCTCAAGTGCAACTGAATGAGAGTGGCACTTGCCTTCGGCCTCATTGGGCCAGGACTTACGCACCCATGGATGGCCGTACTCGTCGATCTCCTCGACTACGAAGATTTCGCCAACCATAGACATAACGTCGGATCGTTCCTCGGTGGGTAAATCTTCGAGCCACTGACCGGAAAGGGATAGGAGTCGCACCGTTGAGCCAACTGCTACCGGGCTGCCGTTGATATCTATGGGCGATGGCATAGCTACTGCTCTCTAACGTTGTAGGTAAGGGGCGCTGCGCAGAGCTTTATCGCGCAGCGCCCAGCGACCGGAGGGAGCGGCCCTGACCGCAGTGTTAGCGGGCGTCACGCGACCTTTCCCGAAAGCAAAGGCTGGTTAGCGCGGAGCCACTCTGAGGCTTCCGCGTCCCAAGGCCAAACACCGGAAGTATTGGGCCAGATCAGTTGTAGCGCGTCGAACTCGGAGCCGCCATGCAGCCAGCAGGCGGATCGCATGTACTCCTCCCGGTGCTCACGCGCGACGGGGCCGAATTGAACCGCGAAGTCCTCAAGGAAACCCAAGTAGTGAACGCCGGGGAGAAACCTTTCGCCCGATTGAACCCGGCGGTTGTACTCATTGACCATCCAGTGCGATAGTTTGGAACCGAGGCCGACAATGATGAGTTCCGGTGCGCTGGATGACTTGGCGATCCCGATGGAGTACGAAAATGGGGGATCTATTTCTTTCGGGTCGAACACTGAGGTAACGCTGCACCCGTGCTTTTCGATGTGCTGGAGGATGTTTTGCTCGTACGGTTCCATAAGCTCGCTAACGTAGAATTGAGGGGCAGCCTGCTTTTGGGCTGTCCCTCTCGTATGTAGGGTTCGGCATCATTCGCACTGATTCTGTGTCGCGCACCACTATCCAAACACCATGTTGTTAGTGGTCATTACATACGGACGCAAGTTAACCGTGATGATAACTCGGACATCATTCTTGGTTGGATTGGTAGTTGACACCGGCTGAAGCAACACATCCGTCTCGACAGACACGTGATCGATCAAGCGGTCATCTTCCAAGAGGCAGTACAACGGTAGCTCTTCCGTAGAAGGTGCGTCCGCGCCACCCAACTCATCAACACTATGAGGCAAACGTAATGCGTCAAACAGTGTTTTCAGTCGGTTATCAATATCACCGGATAGAATGATACTTCCCGGGAGATCAGGTCTTAGTAGGAGTATCTGAATCGAGCATCGAACCTTGAAAAACTCGGTGACAAGCGGCACGAAGCGCCAGCCGAACCGGCTGTATTTCTCCTCCATAAACGGAAGGATCATGTGATACTTGCTTGGGTTTTCAGCATCCTGAAGCGCCACCTTCGACAGGTATGGATGTATCTCCCAATGATGTCGGAGTTGCTGATGAAGTGCGACACGAATTTCGTGTTTGTGTGCGGCACGAGTGTTTTTCCCATTTGCACCAAGAAGCAATCCCTGATACGTCAATCTCAGTTGCATTCCGATGTCTCGTTAAGTCGTTGGTTGAGCATGTGGCGTGTCGCCTCTCATGATGCCGAACGTTCGAGCTAAGCTGCGTTAGCGGGTCAGCTTGAGCGAGGGGTTGGACGAAGCCGCTACGCGGAGGATGGCGGTCCGTGGCAGTCGGGTCAAGATACTTCCTCAACACTTCTGATAACAGATGTAAGATGGAATCACGTTCTGAAGCAAGTTTCAATCGGGATCGCCACTTTCCATATGAGGCGCCCTAAGCGCCTGAAGTGCAACTGCCTTCAACGTTGACAATTGCGGCTTTCTCTTGTCCAGTAGGCATTGCCTGTCGTCTGCGACAACGGTGAATATGACAGGTCAAGCGCATGTTTTGCCAGCGCAATCTCTGCTTAACATATTCCGTAAGATTATTCCAAAAGATTTGTTTTCTAGGGCCTCCCAGATCGAGCAGCCGGGACCGGGCTCGTCCAACAAACGGATCAGATCGTGGCTTCGCACGATCTATCCTTATTCGTTGGACGAAGCCGCTACGCGGAGGATGGCGGTCCGTGGCAGTCGGGTCAAGATACTTCCTCAACACTTCTGATAACAGATGTAAGATGGAATCACGTTCTGAAGCAAGTTTCAATCGGGATCGCCACTTTCCATATGAGGCGCCCTAAGCGCCTGAAGTGCAACTGCCTTCAACGTTGACAATTGCGGCTTTCTCTTGTCCAGTAGGCATTGCCTGTCGTCTGCGACAACGGTGAATATGACAGGTCAAGCGCATGTTTTGCCAGCGCAATCTCTGCTTAACATATTCCGTAAGATTATTCCAAAAGATTTGTTTTCTAGGGCCTCCCAGATCGAGCAGCCGGGACCGGGCTCGTCCAACAAACGGATCAGATCGTGGCTTCGCACGATCTATCCTTATTCGTTAGGCGCCATCTGACTTGAGGACCTCCTCGCGAAGCAGCAATTCGACGCCATACCATTCGTATGACTGCACGTGCTCAGTGTGGCAGTCTTCAAACTTCTCCCAGGAGTCACGCTTTCCGCCGTCGCTGACCCATTGCGAAACTCGTGGGTGATAGGTGACTTTTAGATCAAACTGTCGGCCAGTCTGCCGAATCGCCAGAACCTGAAATACGAGTCTGTCAATCTTGCGCGCAACTTGACCGCTGAGGTCCTGATACCTACATGCGGCACTGCCATTCGACATTTGGCTGCGCGCGCGCTGCTCGATCTCAGCGCGAACAGAGTCGAATCCGGGCGGTCGTTGCCTCCAGAAGAACAGACGGCGGTGCTTCGACTCGAGCACATCGGCTGCTTCCATAATGTTGACAGCGGATCTCATTCTTGCCTCCTTTCCGCCTATCGGGCCTCGGAGAGTTCATGACGCCTAACGTTTGACGTGAGGGGCGGCCGGAGCCGCAGGCGGAGGGAACCACAAGCGCAGCTTGTGGCCGTCCCGCTCGACGGAATTGTTATGCATATGGGTCCTAGTGCGCGGCAGAAGAAAGGGACCAGTGTGCGTGCCGACCATCTTTTCGCTGAACAACCTGACCATCCACCAGCAGGTCGTTCAATAGGCGATATACATAAACCTTGCTGACACCCATGTGCTCGTAAATCTCTGCCGTGGGTTTTTCTCCCTCAGCAAGGATGCTAAGAATTTTCTCCTTCCTTGAGTCCATCGAAGCTTGCTCAACGACTCCACCAACCTTCTCTGAAATGCGCTGAATCTGTTCAGCCGATAGCGCGACTTCAGCAGATACAGCGGATGTGACGGTTCCGATCACCTGTGATTTTAGGGCGTCTTTAATTCTTAGTGATTCGATATACATTTCCTCGTTTTCAAAATCGCTAGGCGCATACAGGACTGTATGGTTCTAGTTCAGAATTGCGAAGAACACCCCGACAATAAGTATTGGAAATGCCATCACGAAATAAATGAAAGTGGCCTGTACCTCTGGGGAGAGGTTAATCAGCGAAATGGTCGCAAAACCTTCAGCCAAGGTTGCGAATATTGCTACCACGGTAAGTGGGTTGCTAACTTTTGTCACCACACTGTGTCTCCTGTGGGCTTATGCATAACGCAAAGTTGAGGCGCCTGCGCGGCTTCTTGCGCAGGTCGCTTCGAATGCAATGTTAGGCCAACTACAGTAAATACTCATGGCTTATCGCCCAAAGATGGCGGGCCTTCTGGGTATTGAGCCAGGTTATCTGCAATTATTAGCCACGGTTGTCTTGAAGATATCCAAAAATGCATGTCAGGTTTGAATAGTGACGGTTCGTCGAGACTACCGGCTGTTAAGCCGATGACTCCTGCAGCAACACGCCGCGAGAAAATGCTTGAACCGCAATGCGAACAAAAACCGCGCTCAAGAGTTTCTGAAGAGTGAAATGTGCTGATTGGGCCAGAGATAGCAACATGTTCGATGCGCATGAGCACGCGAGCGTTGAAGGCAGCGCCGATAACTTTTTGACAAGCCCTACAGTGGCATATCCTCTGGTTCAAAGGATCAGAGGTCGTTTCGTACCGCACGGCCCCACATAGACAGCCACCACGAAATAAAGTCATTGAGTAAGGTTCTTTCTACAACAGCCTAACGTGAAGCTAACCGGCGCTGCGCGGCTTTATCGCGCAGCGTCCAGCGACCGAAGGGCGCGAGGTTGAGCGTAGGGTTAGAAACCATGCTGGGCAATGCGTTTTTGCGCAAACCATGCGCCAAAGAGTGTGGCTGCCCCCCCCAACCAACGGATGATTTGCTCGCTCCAAACAAACGTCAAGGTGTCAGGCAGGAAAAAGATCATGACGATTGGCAAGCCGATCATGAACAGAAAGACGGGAACGGAGAAGCCCCAGAAGACCGTTTTTCGATTGGCACGAGAAAGCCAAGAGTTTGTGGCAAGAATGGCGACATAACCACCGACACCGGGGGTAAACAGTTCGCGGAATATCTTTTGTAGCCAGTCGTCACCGAGTCCGCGCACGCTGTCGAGTAGCCCAAGCGCCATATAGGCGGCTGTATAGACCGCCAGCCAAATGGCAATGGCCACGGGAACAGCGAAGATGGTTTGGGCGATGCTAAATGTCCGCGATTGTGCTTGGTTCATGGTTTCTAACGTGTAGCTTCAGGGACCGCCAACCAGCGAAGCGAAG
>AATO01000089.1_pt1 | contig 22887 bp, 20 predicted proteins | sample 270628 | NCBI WGS metagenome assembly AATO01 (sample SAMN02954268, study PRJNA17657) | bioreactor sludge metagenome | biome: terrestrial; feature: bioreactor; material: sludge; isolation source: Enhanced Biological Phosphorus Removal (EBPR) bioreactor sludge | place: USA: Madison, Wisconsin | reverse complement strand
ATGGGATACCTCGCCAAGACGGACGCCATTGATGCGCGAGTGCTCTCGCACTTTGGGAGAACGCTGCACCAGTCCGCGCAGCGGGAGCGGCTGTTGATGAAACTGCCCGACGCCAACCAGGAGGCACTGGAAGCCTTGCTGGTGCGCCACAACCAGTTGGTCGCCATGCGCGTGGCGGAGGCAAACCGCTTGGCCACGAGCCATCCGTCGCAGCACAAAAGCATCAAGCTGGTACTCAAGATGCTCGATCGGCAGATTGCGCTGATTGACAAGAACATCGATGGCATGTTGAAGGGACATTTTGCTCAGAAGCTCGCGTTGTTCAAGGATTTCAAAGGAGTCGGGCCCTGCATGCAAGCGGCTCTGATGGGCGCCTTGCCTGAGTTGGGGCAACTCACCCATGCGCAAATTGGCAAGCTGGTCGGCGTGGCTCCCTTGAACGCGGACAGCGGTCGCCACAAGGGCAAGCGCATCACCTGGGGGGGTCGCGCGACAGTGCGTACCACTTTATACATGGCGGCCCTGAGCGCCATACGGTACAACCCGGTGATCAAGATCTTCTACGAACGGTTGCTCGCCAAAGGCAAGCTCAAAAAGGTCGCCTTGGTCGCTTGCATGCATAAGATGCTGACGATTATGAACGCGATCGTCAAATCGGGTATCCCCTGGAATCCAGAACACCCAAACGCCCCTAAAAACGCTTGACTTGGAACACAGTTGCTCATCCCTCCCGACTACGCCGCATGGCTTGCGGAGTTGAAGACCACCATCCGCACGGCGAGACTCAAGGCTGGTCTGGCCGTTAACCGGGAACTGGTCCTCCTCTATTGGCGCATCGGCAAGGAGATTCTCGAACGGCAATCCGCCCAGGGCTGGGGGGCGAAGGTCATTGACCAGCTGGCTCGCGACCTCCGTGTCGAGTTCCCCGACATGCGCGGGCTTTCCCCTCGCAACATGAAGTACATGCGGGCGTTCGCCGAGGCCTGGCCTGAAGAAGGATTTGTGCAGCAAGCTGCTGCACAAATAACTTGGTTCCACAACTGCATTCTTCTCGACCAAGTCAAGGACGGGTAGGCGTAAGGGCGACCGGTGGGGAGGGGAATCAACCGGCCTGCACAACCCCCGCGGGGGGCGGAAGCTCGGGGATACCCCGCCGGCCGGCGGAGCTTTACTCTTGCACCGCGCCTGGAGCAGCGTCCAAAAGAAGGGCCACGCTTGATGGCGCAGCCATGAAGCTGGGCGGTCGTCGATGCGGGGCAGGGCGCAGCCGTGCCCCGTCACCCGGCGTGAGCGAAGCTGACGCCGCTCACTGGCTTTTGCGTCAGGGATCGTTACCGGATGGCCGGGACTTCAGGCCCGGCCCGCTGGCGCGTAGCGCGAGCGGGGACGCCCAAGAAAGGCCTTGTTTGTTCCGTACGTTTGCCGTACATTAAGAGAGCTTTCGCTTGCACGGGCGACGGCAAGCAAAAACACGGGAGAAGGGCCATGCAGACCAGCGATCCAGTCACCGACGACAAGACGCGCGCGGCGCGCCTGGAAGCCCGCCTGTCGGTCGAACAAAAAGCGGTGCTACAACAGGCTGCCACGCTATCCGGGCGCACCCTGAGCGAATTCGTCGTCGCCAGCGCCCAGGAGGCTGCCGCGCGCATCCTTCGGGAACACGAAACGATCCGCCTGAGCCGGGCCGAGCAGATCGCGTTCGTGACCGCTTTGCTCGACCCGCCCGCGCCGAATGAGCGTCTGCGCCAGGCCGCAGCGGCCTACCGCCAGCAAATGGGGCGGTGATTGTCGGCCCCGGCGACCCCGCATCGCATCGAGCCCCTCGGTAAGGGCCATGACCGCGACAGCTTTTGCTGCGGCAGTGCGCCGCTGGATCGCTACCTGCGCCAGCAAGCCCGCCAGGACGCCGACAAGCGCGTCGCCGCGCCCTTCGTTCTGATTGAGCCGCCCGCCGCGCAGGTGCTCGGGTACTACACGCTGTCCGCCTCGACGGTGGACGCCAGCGAATTGCCCGATGCCTTGACCAAAAAGCTGCCGCGCTACCCGCAACTCCCGGTGACGCTGCTTGGTCGGCTGGCCGTCGATCAAAGCATGAAGGGCATGGGCATGGGGGAATTCCTGCTCATGGACGCCTTGCGCCGCAGCGTGGAAGCTGCCGCGAACATCGCGGCCATGGCTGTCCTGGTGGATGCCAAGGACGAAGCAGCCGAAGCCTTCTACCGCCATTTCAGCTTCCTGCCGCTGCAACAGCGGCCCGCGCGCCTGTACCTGTCGATGAAAACCATCATCGCGCTGTTCGGCGACTGACAGGCTTACGAAGGAATCCTTACGCCTATCCAAGCCGGATCGAAGAGGAGGGACGGTATGGGTGTTTCAGTCGTCACAGGTGCCAATCGTGGAATCGGCCTTGAGCTCGCGCAACAGCTCAAGGCACGTGGAGCGAGCGTGGTTGCGGTATGTCGCAAGGGTTCGCCGGAGCTTGACGCGCTCGGGGTGCGTGTCGAAAGCCAGATCAACCTGACAGAGCGTCTGGCATGGTCCAAGATCGCCGAACGGCTCGCGCACGACGAGATTGACCTCCTGATCCACAACGCCGGCGTGCTCATGGCCGACTCTCTCGAAGAGGTCGATCCTGACGAGGTGCGCGCGCAGTTCGAAGTGAACGCCGTAGCGCCACTTTTTCTCACGAGGGCCCTCGCCTCGCGCCTGCATCCGGGCTCGAAGGTCGCGCTCATCACCAGTCGCATGGGCTCCATGGGCGACAATACCTCCGGGGGCTACTACGGCTACCGAATGAGCAAGGCCGCGCTCAATGCGGCCGGTGTCTCCCTCGCCCACGACCTTAAGCCGCGAGGGGTCGCTGTGGTCATCTTGCATCCAGGGTTTGTGCGCACCGCGATGACCCGCGGCCACGGCCAGATCGATCCGGACGAGTCTGTTCGCGGGCTCTTGCAGCGCATCGACGAACTGAAGATCGAGACCACCGGACGATTCCTCCACCAGAATGGCGACATCCTGCCGTGGTAAGACCGTGCCACAGCCCCGCGGCGGTATTGGATGCCAAGTGGAAATCTCTGGTCCGCTCACGGCCAGGAGCCGACTGTCGCTACCTCTTCTCCAAAGCGATCGGTCGTCAGAAACGATTTCCAGAAAGCCGTCATTGGCGTAGCGTCGGTGACGTCGCCACCTCAACGGCGGCTTTGTGGTTGGAGCGGTCGTCGGGGTATAGTTTCGTGAAGGCAGCACCCGGCCAGAAGGAGTCATTCGACCACTGAAGCTGTCGGGCCGCTCCAGACTGGAGGCAGTCACTCGCACCAGCGGAGCAAACGTCAGCAGACCCGCCATCGCCGGTCATTCAACGACGGGCGTCGCCAGCGACTGTTCAATCCTCTATTCGGCGCTATCGCGCTATGCCAATAAAGGCCTGATCAGGCGGCCGCTTCCCGCAGTGGGCCGGAGTCTTCATTCATTTGCGCGCTGGGATGTAAGCGGCGGAGAAGGCCTCCCACGCATTGGAAATCAAGTCGAGACCCATCATAAGCCGCTCGCCGATGGTCGTTTGCGGAGTGACGCGTTCCTTGGTCATCCTCTTGTCCAAAGCGCCCGCTTCTTGCGCGACTCGGGCGAGCGCGAGACCGTAAGCCTTCGAGTCCGGCGCACCGTGCACCGCCTCGACTACGCCGAAGTAGACGTTCCAAAGCCGGCGGGCCGCCTGGATTGGCAGCTTTCCAGCCGCCACGGCATACACGGCGATGTGCGCCGCCAGCTGCAGCGCGGGAAGTGGCATGTCGGCCCTCGCGGTTGCGTGGTCGATCCATACCGCGACAAAGGCGCCGATGGCGATGTCCGGCACGGCGGGGTCCTGAACCAATAGTCGGACGACAGCTCCGACGTGATTGAGGACGCCCATGAAGTCCGTGCCCGGCCCCCACATGCCTCGGGCGAGCGACATGAAGGGTGCGATACCGCGAAGCATCGCAGCGGCCTCCAAGACGCGGGGCGCGAGGCGAACCGTTTCCGGGATGAGAGCCAGCTGATGCCTCAGCTGGATTTGTATGCCCACGTGCCAGTCGCAGAGTTGCGCGAGTTTGGTCGCCACTTCTTCCGTGGTCAGCAGACCGGTCTCCTCCAACCCGCAGAGCAGGTCCAAGGTGCACATTCCGTCAGCGGCGAACTTGTCCTCAAATATCCACATTCGCAGCATGGCGTCGTCGGAGTAGACGACGTAGTTGCCAGTGCGGGCAAGGCTTTTAAGTTCGCGCGACGAGCTCGGCAGGTGCAGTTCGTCGTCCGAAGGCGCTCCGTGGGGCTGCAGGATCTGCGCGAGGCGTGGCCTGAGGCGATCCTGCACATCGATGCACCGCTGCCGGAAGATGCTTCCAGAGAACGCCTGCGACATTTTCATCAGCTCGCCCAAGGTCTCCTGGGAGATTGCGACCTTGGGGAAGAAGTCGAAGACCTTGTCGAGCAGTTCGAGGTCTTCGAGCACGAACAGAGTGAGCAGATCGAACAGGGGTGTCCTCGAACGAAAGGAATCGGCTGGCCGCTGCTCCCACTGCTCGCCGATCATGTTCAGGTGGAACTTCTTCTCGTCGACCGTTGACCGCTTCGCCAGATCCCAGAGATGTGCCACGTCCTGCACACTGCCAAGCGCGAAGCGTGGACGCCACGCGAAGGGCAATGGCAACTCGCCGCTTTGAAGCTGAGCTTCGAGCCGCGCTCGTTGTTGCTCGCGCTCTTCCGATACTCCAATGGCGGACTTCATTGAGCGCAGCATCTCCTCCGCGCCAGCCTCAGCCGGGAGCTCGACTCGGCGAAGAATCTTCGATTGGGGGAACCGTTCGAAGAAGGCGTTCGTGCGGGCTTGGAACTCCTCCTTGCGCGCATCGCTCAACACCGCCGTCTCGAAGCTTGTTGCGGCGATGACCATGCAAAGAAACACCCCTTCTTCCACCTCGTCGTCGCTGGACGCGAGCGCTCCCATGCGAAAAGCTAGGTCGACGAGCCGGGGGCTGGTGGGGTTCGCATGCTGCTCAAGGTTGAACAGCATCCGGACGCACTCGACGCGCCGTTCCTTCGACTGTGCGCGCTCCAAGATCAACTCAGCTGCCGCTTTGGCCTTCTCAGTGAACCCCCAGCGAACCATGATGTTCACGTACGTGTTCAAAGCGAGCCCGTCCTCAATGCCGCCTTCGAGCATGCTCTCCAGGATGGACCTCGCCTCGTCGGACCGGCCCAACTGGTCGAGCGCTAGCGCTTGGAACGCTTTGATCCGACCCGTGACGTCAAACTCTCGGCTGGCCTCCTCGCACAAGGCGAGCAGATCGCTCCACCGCTTCCCGGTGGCCAAGGCGACCCCAATCCTCACAGCGATCATCGGGGACAGCCGAATCATCGAGCGCAAGCGCGTCGCGACGGCGAGAAACTGCTCGGCCTGCGTCTCGGAACCGGGGTCCAGCTCTTCGAATAGGAGCAACGTGGTCGGTTTGGGGTGCCCAAGCTGCTCGTCGACGCGGGCGAGATCAGTCAAAGCCTCGCGGCTTTGCAGCTGGTTCCTGCGCCGTGCGAGCAAGTGGTCCAAGGTCGCGGCATGCGCTTGGCTTTCCGCATCTCCAGAGCGCAAGATGTCGAGCCAAGCCTCGACCAGAGGATCCCTAGCCATCACGTCGGCCGACAGGGCCGCCAGCACCAAGACGTGTCCGAATAGCTGGTGTGAGCGACCGACTGTGTCGATGTTTGCCGCCATCAGTTCGACGCAGTCGCGGTGCTTGCCGAGCTCATGCAGAAACGAGACGCGGCGCAGGACTTTCATGTTGCCGTCGGGCAGCCGGCTGTTCGCTTCCAAGGCCGCCTGGAAATCGCCGCACTGGGCCGCGAGGGTCTCTGCTGCCGACTGGAGCTCGGCTTGCTGCGGCCGCTGCCGCGCTGCGGCCAACACCCGGGCGAGAATCTGCTCCTGCTTGCCAAGCATGCTCGCGGTGGCGATCCAGAGGTCGATCACGAACTCGGCGTTCGACACCCATCTGATCTCCTCCATGGCGGAGACGGCCTCTTCGATGTCGGCCCACGCTTCGCGTAGCGCGGCCGCGTCGACCCCGATGGGGCCCGAAGGAGGAAGGACCTCGTCCTCCGAGTGCTCGCCGCTCGATTCCTCGACACGCGCGCTTCTCAACGCGATGTTGAACCGCGCTCGCGCCCGCAAGATCAGGAACAACAGCCTTGTCGACTCCCGTTTTTCTTCCAAGTCGATGCCGTCGATGCACGCTTGCAGCGCCTGGTCGGGATTCGAGAACATGGTCTCGACCACTGCCCGCGCCGCGAGGCTCTCAGTGCCTTCGAAAGTGTCAAGAAGCGCGATGGCTTCGGCGTGCTTGCGGCTGGCGGCGAGGAGGCGGGCCTTGACGCCGAGCAGCGCCGGGTCCGCGTCCGCTGGCAGGGCCTCGAGCACGTCCGAATAGTCCTGGCCTTGGTCGTTTCTGAACCCCCGGCGCATCTCGCTCTCTGCCCAGGCTGCCCAGTATTTGGCCTGCGGTTGCGTCTCGGCGGCACTTTTGAACGCGCGGGACGCGCCTTCGTCGTCGCCTCGGACGAGGCGGAGCCGGCCGGTCAGGTGCCAGTATTCCGCTTTCTCCATCGCCGACGCAGGCTCAAAACGCTCTGAGGCCTGACGGAGCAGGTCCGCGCACTTGTCCACCTCGCCTGAGGCCACGGCGGACTTCGCTTCCGTGAGCAACCAGGCCAAGCTGCCGCGCGGTGGGTTGATCCAAACGTCGGTGGCGGGCTCCGCCAGGGCTTGGGCGAAGACGATGCTGCGGGTGCCAATGTTTCTGGTGATCGCCTCCACCATGACGACTCGATCCTCCGAGCCGAGCGACGGGTCCATCCCGGCTACGCTGGTGTCCAGCGCATGCCCCACTCGAGAAAGGCGATGTCGCTTCTGGACCTCGTCGACCAGATCCGTCGTGCGATCCAAGACGTTGGCCGTCGGCACGCGAATCGCGGCCTCCTTCTGCTCCAAGGAGACGGAAGCGATCTGAATACGGTCAAGCTCCTCGCGAATCCAGACGTAGTGAAGCGGGCACTCGCGGGGCTCCTCTGGATCAACGCTCAGGTCGCATAGAACCAGAAGGACGGGCTCGTCCGTGTTGTCGAAGTAGCGAAGCGTCGTGGTAGAAAGGTTGATGGAGAGGAAGCTCCCGTCTGCACTGCGCAGCGGCGAGCGCGTGCCCTTGAGCTGGAGGCGGAAGGGGTGGACGACCTGCTGCTTCACGCTGATTTGCACTTGTAGATCAAAGCCGAAGTCGTTGACGCCACCAAGCTCCGTGAGCTGCCAGCCCTTGGGCCGCTTTGCGCGCAGACAGTCGTAGGCGTCTTGTCCGATCTCTTGCGAGTCGCCGGTCTGCGGCAATCCTTTGTCGTGTGGCATGTGGGCTTCCGTCCCTGATGAATTCCAAAGAGGCTCTAAACGATTGCCTTGCTCGTCACCTACCCTCCTGAAGAGGAGTCAGTTCACCCACCCCGCCATCAAGGAACGCAGGGCAGGGTGCGCTCCAGCGAGGCCGGCGCCGCCGAGGAGGGCCGCGACCAGCACGATGCGAACGTCGCGAGACATCAACGCGAAGAGGCGGTGGCGATCGTTTTTGAAGCACTCATAAGGGTTGCGGCCGCGCGGTATCACTTCGCCCCCTTGTCCAAAGCTTCCGACTTAGCGGTGGCGGCTTTCTCGGCCGCTTCCAAAGCCTCCCGGTGCGCGGCCCAGTCCCCGGCCGCGCCCACGTCGGCAACGCGCTCGATGAATCGCCCGTATAGGCTGTCTTGGATTTGGCCGTTGCGACGCATCATCTCCACGGCGATGTTAGGGTTCAGCAGCAGGATGAAGTGGAACTCGCCCGACGGGCCGGGCTTGGTGCGGATGAACCCGAGTTCCCGCAGGCGACGCATGCGCTTGCGCCAGGTGTCGGTCGCGCGTTCGCCGGTGAAGCCGGTCTCGGCGGCGAAGGTCGCCGGGTTCTCCACGATCACCAGCGGGTTGTCAGGGGCGCGCGCCCACAAGCAGAACAGGGCGTGGCCGGCCGGCGCGCCTTTGGAGGTCTCATCGATGGCCTGCATCGCGATGGGCAGGGGGCGCGGCACCGTAGTGAAACCGTCGTTGCTCTTGCGCCGCCACAACAGCGTCTCGGGCACGTCCGGGAAATGCAGCGCGAGCTGCTGCTGCGCGCGCTCGGACATCTTGAGGCGCCGGGTCTGGGATTGCTTTGAGTTGGCCATGCTGGACTCCGTTTCTGATGGCAGAAGTATCCTTCTGTCGTCGAGCCATTGCAACAATTCAATTTGCATCAATCCAGTGCAACTCAAGTATCTGAATCCGATTCAGTCGGTGGCTCAGGTTGCGCATAAAACATGGAATTCCATCCTAGGAGTTGCGCCAGATTTCGCGACAAATCTAGAAATATTCGCTCATAATCAATTGCTTGCGGCAGCATTGCGGTGCTCACCCTGCTGATGTGCTGGTGTGCTGCGGTGCTGCTGTGCTGCCGGTGGGGTTTGCAAAGGGGAGGGCCGCGCGCCCTTCGCGCCGCAACTGCTCACGCAGCTTGGCGGTCTGGCCGCCGATGCAACGCATCCGCTCATGAACTTGCGGCGCGGACGACCTACGCCCACCGCACCTAATTCATACGTCACTTGTGCGCGCCGCACTCCTGGCTGAACGACCGCAACCGCTGCGTTGCTGTCATTGGGGCAAAAAACTTGACCGGCTGTTATGGGTCGGAAGCGGACCCAAACGTCAAGACCTTGCTCCTGCTGCTTCCAGTGAAGCGATCGCGGCAGCGGGTGCGACGCCGATGGCCTCGCAAGCGGTGAGACGGGAAGCACGCTGCTCTCCACCGCTTGTCCGGCGCGGGGAGTGTACAAGGCGTTGCAGACGCCCCAGCGTCGCCAGCATCTCCGCGATGCAGTGCGCCTGGTGACGATACTGGTTGATCTCGCTCTCAACCTCGGTTGCCAGTGCGTCGTCCCGTCCCGATGCGTGTTGGAGCAAGTCTTCCACGGAGCATGACAATTCAAGCTCGTCGGCGTCGGCACGACCGCTGGATCCTTGCCGTGGGGGCGACTCCTCGCTGTTTAACCCGTTGCCGGTGCCGTCGATACCATACCAATCGCGGACAATTGCATCGCCGCACCGGCAAACCCGTAACCGGAGAGCAGGCTCCCGGCTTCTTTCGGCGTCTGGATCCTCGCGGGCATCCAGCGCCTGCAAGTAGCGCTTCTCGAGACCGGTGGCTTGCTCGAACAGCAGATCCAGCCGACCTTACCCGAGCGTCAGCCGAAAACCATCGTGCGGGTAGATCTCTTCTGAGGTGTCCTCAATAGTCATGGCGCCGAGCATCAGGCGAACCTTCGCGAGCATGAAAGCCGACAACGCGGCACTGTTCTCCAGGACCAACTCTTCGCCCGCTTTCATGGCCTGAACGAGCGGGCCGTAATGGAACGACAGCCGCTGGCCTTCCCAGCATTGAGTCCCGATGAGTTCATCGAGATCAGTATCGTTGGTGCACGCGTAGATCACGTTATTCCTCCAGAGAGCAGAAGGTCTTGCATTGATTAACGGACGATCGCAGGAAGAAATTGAGTCGGAATCTGAAATTGAGGTCCAATTGACTGAATCAAGACTCTCTGGTGGACTGCCTCGCCCGGAGCATCCTTCTGCGAATGGACAACCGAGAATGGAACGTGCCTGACGATCTGGAAGCGATCAGGCTGGCGGAGACGGTGGTACCCGCGACACCGGGCTGGCGTCAGACTGCTTTAAGAATTCTTGAAGCGATTGCGCATCGTGCGAGTTGAGGGAGTCTTTGGTGGTTTGGGCGAACCCGTCAGGTGGGAATGTCATCAGATACATTTTCTTGAAACATTTGGAGTAGCCACGACAAGGCGTGGGTTGACGTGGTTCGAGGCCTGCAACGTGCCATCGCTGACCTGAGGATGATCGCGTGAAACCTGCTCACGTTACTGCCCTTTCTTGCTCCATGGTCGATTGCAGATTTGCGCAGGTTGGACAAGAGTGCGCAGCACTGGCGTTGCCGGTGCCGAATCCTCTCTGGTCTGGTAGACACGGCCTCCGATCTGGCCAGGATGGCCCATCTATTCCCTAGCGGTGGGTTCGGCGCGATGTATGGCGAAGCCGTTCTTCGCGCTTCGTTCCATGCCGGCGGGCCGACCCTGGGAGGCGTGCCGGGTCGATTGACGCTTGACTCCGCAAACGCGCTTGATCTGGCGAGCCACAAATCGTCTGCAGAGAATCTTCCCGCTGTACAATTCCGAATACATATCCGATCGTCGTCAGCATCAGACTTTTGGGGGTGTAGGGATTTCCGCATGAGTCACCGAAAGGCTGAGCGTACCGCCCAACGAGCTACCGTCGCGCAACAGTGCAGCAGCCTGGTGGACAATTCCAGATCAAGTGAATCGCCGAAAACCATAACCGCCAAAGCATGACAACCCTTGTATGCTTTCTTTCGTGGCTTTTGGTTCATCTGGGAGAGGGCGGGAAGGAATGGCTGGAAGGGGGTCAAGAGAACCGTGGAATAAATGCGAGAGAGGTTTTTTCTCTCGCGTTTATGCCGCGAAAGTCTCTTGACGCCCTGTAAGCCAAGTACGCTGGAGGCAGGGGCTGGGGAGGGGTGTATCATCCCCAGCCCTGCCTCACGGCGAGTGCGGGGTTTGGGGCAGAGCCCCAAGGTGTGGGTGACGGAGAGCCGCATGAATGTTGTCGAGGAGAGTTCGGAAGGCCAGGCATAGCCCGCTGTCCCTCTGGGACCTCAAGCCCGTGGATGAGCACTTGGCATGCTTGGTCAGCCGTTTGTCTGGATACCGAACAGTTGCTTGTTGGCGCGTGTCGCAAGAGCGTGACCTCGTATTTGCAAGGATGGCTATAGATGAACGTTCCGGAATTGATTTTCCCCGGCATTGATGTTGCGAAAGACACGCTCGAACTTGCTCTGGACGACCAGTCCAAGACCGAATGCATCGCCAACAGCGGGAAGGAGATCGGAGCCTTGGTGAACCGGCTGAAGCTGCTTGCGGAGCGAATTGGCGTGATCCTGTTGGAGGCCACGGGTGGCTATGAGCGCCCAGTGGCAGCGGCGCTCTGTGCGGCCGGTCTGCCGGTGATGGTGGTGAATCCACGGCAGGCGAGGGATTTCGCGAAATCAATGGGATACCTCGCCAAGACGGACGCCATTGATGCGCGAGTGCTCTCGCACTTTGGGAGAACGCTGCACCAGTCCGCGCAGCGGGAGCGGCTGTTGATGAAACTGCCCGACGCCAACCAGGAGGCACTGGAAGCCTTGCTGGTGCGCCACAACCAGTTGGTCGCCATGCGCGTGGCGGAGGCAAACCGCTTGGCCACGAGCCATCCGTCGCAGCACAAAAGCATCAAGCTGGTACTCAAGATGCTCGATCGGCAGATTGCGCTGATTGACAAGAACATCGATGGCATGTTGAAGGGACATTTTGCTCAGAAGCTCGCGTTGTTCAAGGATTTCAAAGGAGTCGGGCCCTGCATGCAAGCGGCTCTGATGGGCGCCTTGCCTGAGTTGGGGCAACTCACCCATGCGCAAATTGGCAAGCTGGTCGGCGTGGCTCCCTTGAACGCGGACAGCGGTCGCCACAAGGGCAAGCGCATCACCTGGGGGGGTCGCGCGACAGTGCGTACCACTTTATACATGGCGGCCCTGAGCGCCATACGGTACAACCCGGTGATCAAGATCTTCTACGAACGGTTGCTCGCCAAAGGCAAGCTCAAAAAGGTCGCCTTGGTCGCTTGCATGCATAAGATGCTGACGATTATGAACGCGATCGTCAAATCGGGTATCCCCTGGAATCCAGAACACCCAAACGCCCCTAAAAACGCTTGACTTGGAACACAGTTGCTCATCCGACAGGCCGTACCATTGCTGCACCAGATACACCCGCAACATCCGCTCCAGACCCACCGGCGGGCGATCCCGCTTCCCCTTCGGGTAGTGCGGCCCGATCACCTCAAGTACCTCCGCCCACGGGGTTACCTTCTCCATTTCGGAAAGGAACACCTCTCGACGCGTCGTCCGCTTCTTGCCTTCAAATTCCACTTCGGAAAAACTGATCTGCTTCATCTCGCTACCCGGCGTGTGCTCAATGCCCGTATTATACCATGCGGATATGCTGCGATTAAATCAGCGTTTCCCTAAGGCGTTGGTGCCCTATTAGCCAATGCCAATATTCCATGAAGCTGGATTTCTCATTTCCGGCATGAGTTCCCCCCAGGGCTTGCTCACTCGGATGTCATTGCGAAGTGAAGCCCAGGGAAGTGAAACCCAGTATCCTCATCCGGACGTCGTCCGTCCAAGCGGCGCACTTGCGCTTCAGGCGCAGGCTGGTCTTGGTCTTGTCGGCGGTATCCAGACGAATCAGGTTGAGGACGATTTTCTTCAGGAGGGAGAGGTTCTGTGGGGCGTTGCCCTTGCGTATGGTGCTGGCATCCTCGCCAAAGCTGACATCGAGAACCCAGTGAAGGCGGTTCTCGATGCCCCAGTGGGCTCGCACCGCGGCGGCGAGTTGTTCGGCCGTCAGTTCACGAGAGCTGATGTAGTAGCGCCGCTCGAGCTTCGACTCGTGGTTACCGACCTTACGCAGGGAGTCGACCCGAGCGATCTTCTTGCATTCGGGCCAATCGGCCAGATCAACGATCCCTTCCGCGGGCAGCACCGAAGCGATTTGAGCGACGATCCGGCCATGGGACGGGTGCACCTGGCGGTGGCGGTCGACGTCGTCCGATTGGTACTGGTCAATGAATTCCGTCTCGATCGCGTCCAGCAGCGTCGGTTGGTTGCCTTTGACCGCCAGCAGGTAGTCGCCGCCCTGGTCCGTGATCTGACGGGCGATGTTCTTCTGGCACCCCATGGCGTCGATGGTGAGCAGCAACCCGTTGATATACAGTGCCTTCAGGAGTTCCGGGATCGCGGTAATCTCATTGCTCTTGCTGGCGACTTTTTCCTGGCCGAGAACGACGCCCAGTTCCGTCGCGAAGGCGCTGACCATGTGAATGGCGCTCTCGCCGCCACTGCCCGACCCGCGTACCGTCTTGCCATCCACCCCCAGGCCGCCTGTCAGGGTACCGACCACCCCAGCCACCCAACGGCGGAACGCCGCCTCAAATTGCTTCGGGTCGAGGGCTCGGAAGATGCGCAGAAACGTTTCCTCGGAGGCCACGCCGTTCAGCAGCACCAGGAACTGACGCAACCAATCTTCCTTCTCACGTCCCCAAAGGGCGATGTCTTCGATGGTGTCACAATCGGAGAGGACGGCTGCGATAGCAATCACAAGAACTTCCTGGAAGTCATGCAGTGTCCCATTGCTGCGTTTACGCGGGTCATCCACTTCCCGGAAACAGCACATCAGGCTTGCCCCCCTCGTCAGAGTCATTTCTGTCGTCCAAAAGACGAGAGTAGACCCGATTTCGCGCGGGTTTACAAGCTATTGTCATAAAGTCTGGCCGTCAGCAATTTTTGCCTCTCTGAATATGACGAAGTAGACTATGCTATCCGAGTACGGAAGCCCTGGAGTTCCCTCATTTCCCGTCATTCTTCATGCAGCAGGCGCAACCTACCCCACCCGAACGGATTGCGAAAGGCAAGCGCGTGGTAGCAACCCGAAAGGCTGGTCTTGAGGTTGCGCAAGACCGTGTTGACCCACTTGAACTCTGGCAGGTCTTTGGGCTTTCGCCCGGCGACGACGGTCGGCTGATGAACGCAGCCGGCGTCGGTGACGGTGTTGAAGCAAGCCAGACCATCCGACAGCACCGTCGATCCCGGTGCGAGGTTGCTCTTGGCCCACTCGGCAATTGCCTTCAGGGTAAAACCGGGAATCAGCGTGAGTTTGGCACGCAGGGGGTGGCCTTCATCGCTGAACGAAACCGCGGCCACGAACGGGACTTTGTCCTCAGAACCCCGCCCTGCCTTGCCGCCCGTTCGTTCGCCGCACAGGTAAGCGTCATCGACCTGCACCTGGCCATTTAGCACATAGCGTTCTTCCCGCTGCTCCATCGCCCGCATCAGCTTGTGGTGGATAAGCCAGGCAGTGGGATAACTCACTCCCAGATACCGCTTCAGAGCCAGCGCCGACAGACCCGTCTTGGCCTGGCTGATGAGGTAGATCGCCAGGAACCACACGGTCAGCGGCAGCTTGGTGCCCTGAAACACCGTTCCGGCGATCAGCGAGGTTTGATGCCGACAGGCGTTGCACTGAAACACTTTGCACGACCCCCCGCGCAGCACACAGTGCGCCCGCTCACCGCAGCGCGGACAGGAAAACCCGTTCGGCCAACGTGCCGCCTCCAAGGCTGCTGCGAACTGCGACTCGCTTCCGAAGCGCTGGGTGAACTCCGGCATCGACAACCCCGGTTGAAACTGGATTCGATTCATGGCCATGGCGCTGCTCTCCGTGTAGTGACGGAGTCCAGGCTAAGCCCCGCTGGGCTCACCAGATGCGCTCAGCTGACGCTCATTGCTAATTAGGTTCTCACTTGGATCGGTCCTGCCTAGCGCCGACCGGCAATCGTTTCCGCAATAGCCTGAGTTCGTTGGCGAAGGGGTGCTTAGTCAGCCAAACGGCGGCAAGGGCCGCCGTCAACGCCAGCACGCCTCCTGCCGCCAGTTGGCCGATGTACGGGGCCGTCAGTTGTTCTGCGATGAATACTCCGCTCAGCGCGCCAAGTACCGCGGTAGCCGTGATTCCACAGCCTGGCAGGCAGGCTTTCGCAACATCGCGACCGAGCAGGGTGATCGAGCCAGCCAAGAAGAAGAATGCCAATACCACATTCAAGATGCTTGTCACAACTAGGCCGTAGCAGATTGTCGAGAGGCCGAAAGGGGCGGCGGCGAGGATAATCAGTGTGCGCAAGACCTGCATGCTCACCTGCAGCAGGCTGGCTTTCCGGACCTCCGAGAGGGCCAGAAGCAGCTCCGTGGACATCAGGAGGACGAGGTCGATAGCCATCGCAAAGCAGAGAATACGCACCAAGGGCACCGTCGCGTCCCATTGGTCGCCATAGAGGACACGAATCACCGGTAAAGCCAGACACGCACAGACCGCGTAGAAGGGCCAGCCAATCGAGGTCGTCATCAGGACGGTCTTCAGGAAACCCTCGCTGACGTTGCCACCGTCTCGTCGCGTTGCCGCGAAATAGGGTAGGGCGACACTGTGGACGGCTGACATGACCGTGCGTACGAACAACTCCAGCAAGCCGCTGGCGCGGCTGAAGAAGCCTACATCCTCCATGCCGGAGGTGCGGCCAATGATCAGGTCGGGCGCGCTTCTGCCCAGTTGGCCAAAGACGTAGATGCCACTGGCGAACCCGCCAAACGCCAGGACTCCTCGGATTTCCTTGAGTCCCGGCCAGCGTGGCAACTCCGGCGGGCGCATGGCGAGAGTCATCGCCACCGTGATCGCGACGCCCAACAGGGATGAGTAAGCCATGCTCATATAACTGAAACCCGACATTCCCAAGGCCACTGCAGCAATGGAAGAAGCGACGCCGGCGACCATGGTGATGCGGAAGTTCGGAGCGAAGTTCATTTGCCTCCGAAAGTAGGCCATCGTGATGGCGCCGAAGGGAATCAGCAGAAAGTTGCAGGCCAGAACGCGCATGACGCTGCCGATTCCCGCTTGAGAATAGAATTCCCCGGCCACGAAACTGCCCCCAAACATCAACGCCGCCATGGTCCACGAGACCATGATATTGATCGCCAGCGCGGCACGGATCTTGTCGCGCGTAAGATTGGCTTCCTGAATAAGGTACTCGGCGACGCCAAAATCCCTGACCACGGAAGCCAGCGCGGCAAGCGATGCTGCGACCGAAAATATCCCTACTTCATCGGGCCGCAGGATGCGGGCGAGGACCATGGTGGTGGCGAGCTGTAGAACCATGAGAAGATAGTTCTGCGCCAGGGAGTAGTAAACGGACTTGCGGACAGAGCCCAAGCGAACGTCCTGTAGTGACGCGCCGCGCAAGCTGGGCGCTCTGCTAAGAGATGCGGGATGTTATCACAGACTGAGATTTAGCGGCATTATGGAGCAACCACCCCCAGCGCGTAGCCGTCGGCTCAGCCAAAATGCACTTGTTTTCGACGAACAGGAGCATTTTTCATGGCAGAGAGCCACGTGGTGACGGCCCTGGTAACCAAGCATGCCGAGATGGCCGGGCTTATCGAGCATCACAGGAAGGAAATGGGGCGACTGGCAGTTGATCTGGCCCACCTAGACGCGACCCTCAAGCTGTTTTCCCCGGAAATCGACCTGCGGACGCTCCGCGCCAAGGAGCACCGGACGCGGAACCGCTTCTTCCGGCCGGGGGAATGCCAGCGCATGGTTCTGGACATCTTCCGCGAGGCTCAGGGCGCGGCGCTGAGCAGCCGCCAGATCGGCGAAGCCCTGGCGGTACGCCAAGGCCTGGAATCCACCACGGTCATGATCGAGCAGATGCGGAAGAACGCCATTGCCGTCGTGCATCGCCTGGAGCGCACCGGCACTCTGATTCCCGCGGGCCGTGACGGACACGGCGCGACCTGGTCAGTCGCATGACACCCTTACAGCGCCAGGCTTTCCCCCAGCCGGTGGTTGCCCTGCCAGTACCCACACCAATCCCGGCTGACCAGGGCACGGGCGCACTTGCCGACGATATCCAGGAGAATGTGGCCGTTGCTCCAGCGCCGGGAGAGCGGGCCCCGGAAATTCGGACAGGAGGATAGGTGGTAGCCTTGCCCCCACGAACGGCTGCGTAAGCGGCCACACCAGGAGCAAGAGCATGGCAAGAAGGACGAGGCGGAACCACACACCGGCATTCAAGGCGCAAGTGGCAGTGGCGGCGCTGAAGAGCGACAAGACGCTAGCGGAGCTGGCGCAGCAGTATGACATTCACCCGAATCAGATCACGGACTGGAAGCGGCAACTGACGGAGCGTGCGGTCCAGGTTTTTGGTGACGCCAGCAGCCCCGCAAGCAGTGATCCGGACCTGACGAAACTGCACGCCAAGATCGGTCAGTTAGCGCTGGAAAACGATTTCTTAGAACATGCGCTCACCAAGGCGGGCCTGCTGAGCGCAAGACGATGATTGACCGCAACCACAAGCTCCCCGTATCGCATCAGTGCACCGTGCTTGGGCTTGCCCGTTCGAGCGCGTACTACACGCCACGTGAGGTCTCGCCGGCGGACCTGACCCTGATGCGGCGGATAGACGAGTTACATATCGAGCACCCGTTCGCCGGCACACGCATGTTGCGCGATCTTCTGCGCCCCGAGGGCTTCGAGGCCGGGCGCAAGCACATCGGCACCCTGATGGCGCGCATGGAGATCGAAGCCCTCTATCGGAAGCCCAACACCTCTCGTCGGCAGCGGGGTGATGAAATCCATCCGTATCTCCTGCGCGGCCTCGCGATCGAGCGGCCCAATCAGGCGTGGGCGGCGGACATCACCTACATCCCGATGCGCCGGGGCTTTCTCTACCTGTTCGCCGTGATCGACTGGTTCTCGCGGCGGGTCCTTGCCTGGCGGCTTTCCAACACCTTGACGACCGACTTCTGTCTGGACGCGGTGCGAGAAGCCATCCACCGCTACGGTCGCCCAGCGATCTTCAACACCGATCAGGGTTGTCAATTCACCAGCGGTGAGTTCACGGGGTTGCTCAAGATGCACCACATCCGGATCAACATGGACGGCAAGGGGTCCTGGCGGGACAACGTCTTTGTCGAACGTCTGTGGAAGAGTGTCAAGTACGAGGAGGTCTATCTCAAGGCCTATGACGGCGTCGCCGATGCGAAGGCCAACCTGGCCACGTATCTACGCTTCTACAACGAGCGACGACCCCATCGCTCCCTGGATGGCAAGACGCCGAACGTCGCCTACTTCGCGGCAATCGCGTCCGCAACCCGACCAGCGGCGTAAGGCATGAGGAAGGGACTCCGTGGATTTGTGGACGATGCGCTGTCGCGCACCGGGCCGCTTGCCGTGGAAAAGTCTGGCGACTTTCCCACCGCGCGTCCCTTCGCCCACAAGCTCCACCGAGCTCTATTCGTTTTGTATAAAATCCCGGAAGGTCAAAACCAACCGTATCACCGGTCAGTCGACCACAACTGGCAAGGTTCCACTTATCAAAGCACGTTTTCTGTCCAAACAAACGGGGCCACCTCTCTGCGCCTCAGTTGCCGAAAACCGCGGCATTATGGAGCAGCCACCCCACTCGTCCGCCGGGCTTGGCGGCGACGCCGCCCCTGTTCTTCTGGCGAGCTCATTCTGTGAGCCTCTAGCGCCCTACACTGCGGCTCATGACCCAACCCCATGAGCCCGTGCGATGAGTTTACATTTCCTCCTGAAAGCCAAAGCCCGTACCCTGTCCGTGGTTCAGGTCCTGGCGATGAGTGACGACGACGCGTTTACGCTGTTCCGCGGCTTGCGCTGGGGCGACGGGGAGAAAGTGGTCTGCCCACACTGCGGCATGGAGCATCGGCACTACTTTCGCCCGGCGCGCAAGATTTGGCGTTGTGCGGGCTGCCAGGAGGATTTTTCGGTCACGTCCGGAACGATTTTTGCCTTCCACAAGCTGCCGCTGCGCCTGTACCTGGCGGCCGTGATCCTGTTTACCAACGCCGTGAAGGGCATTTCCGCGCTGCAGGTGGGTCGCGACCTGGGCGTGTCCCACAAGACCGCCTACGTGCTGTTGCACAAGATCCGGGAGAGCCTGCTGGTGGACCGGGAGGAATCCGCCCTGCAGGGCGAGATACACGTGGATGGCGCGTATGTCGGCGGGAAGGTCCGGCCGGAGAACAAGAAGGAAGACCGGGTAGACCGGCGCCTGGCGGAGAATCAAGACCCGGACAAGCGCTGCATCCTGGTGAGGCGTCAGGCGCACACCGAGGCGGAGGTAGAGGCCGGCAACGCCGGGGCCAAGAAGACGCTGACCTTCATCGTCAAGAATGAGAACCAGGCCGACCTCGGCAAACTGGCGCCAGTCTACATCGCGCCAGGTTCGGTGATCTGTGCCGACGAATCGGACGCCTACGACCGGCTCCCTGCCAAGTACGCGGTTCGCCGGGTGAACCACGGCAAGGAGTACCGCGCCGATGACGGCACGACCAACAATCTGGCGGAATCGTATTTCTCCCGCTTCCGCCGTTTCCACATCGGCCAGATCCACAAGGCGGCTCCGAAGTACCTCGACAACTACGCCAACGAGATGGCCTACCGGGAAGACACCCGGCGCTGGAGCAACGGTGACATCTTCCGGGACATCCTCGGCAAGCGCACCCGTGCCCTGGTGAGTCGGGATTGGTGCGGGTACTGGCAGGGCAACCACCGACTGGGGGAAAGCCTGGCGGTGTGAAGGCGTCAGGCGACCGCCCAGGTGGCGCCGTGCCCGTCACGGCCGGCAGGGATCAGGGTGCCGGTACGCTCCAGGCGATGCACCACGCCAATGGCGTTCTTCCGCATCTGCTCGATCATGACGGTGGTCGGTTCCAGTCCCTGGCGTGCCACCAGCGCTTGGCCGATCTGGCGGCTGCTCAACGCCGCGCCTTGAGCCTCGCGGAAGATGTCCAGAACCAGGCGTTGGCATTCCCCCGGCCGGAAGAAACGGCTCCGCATCCGGTGGGCCTTGGCCCGGATCGTCCGCAGGTCGACTTCCGGGGAAAACAGCTTGAGGGTCGCGTCAAGGTGGGCCAGATCATCCGCCAGACGATCCATTTCCTTCTGATGATGCTCGATCAGCCCAGCCAGTTCGGCGCGCTTGCTGATCAGGGCCGTAACCACGTGGCTCTCCGCCATGAACAATGCTCCTGTTCGTTGAAAACAAGAGAATTTTCGCCGGGCTGAGCGTCAGCCGCTGGGGGTGGTGGCTCCATGATGCCGGGCTTGAGCGCCTATCCGTGGTATTTCCCACAGACCAATGGAGAATATTTTGGCAAAATATGATCTTGAGCCCAATCCACTCGATGAGCACTCAATGTGAAACAACCCTGCTTTCCGTCGCCAATAGACATCGCCGACGATGACGTCGCGATGCCAAGAAAAGAGCATGGCAGGATCGCTCAGGTGCCTCCGTCAGCACCACCCCTGGTGCCTCGAACTTTGGCTGGCGAGCAGACCGCGCCTTTGAATATTTCATGATACGGGGTGGCTACCTGTCCTGCAATGACCGTTAGACAGGGGCCGTGCGACGCACGCTGTCCGGTGGTATCGCGTTCGGCTCCAGTTCTGACGTTGCCAGTGCCGCCGCTGCGCTGGTTGCGTTTTCAACCTCGGGAGGGTCGTTTGGCCGTGGCCGACGGGGGCAGCTGTGGAGTTTGGGTGGTGGAAGGACTTGGGGCCGCCAGCATTGATCACTGCATTCAAGTACGAGGGAGTAGGCAAGGCATGCACGAGCGCAAGACGATGAAGACACGCCACATGGGAAGCCGGCTTCGGCTGGTTGCCGGAGTAGTACTGATGTGGGCATCAGGCCAGGCCTTCGCCATGTATGAGACGACCGATGCTGAACGGGCTGTGCTCCCAATATACTGCAAGGATACTCAGGGCTTCGCCGGCTACGGCGATAAATGGGGCAGCAATGCATCACCATTGGCGAAGAAGTGGGTGGCCCAAATGGGTGAGACGTTTTGGGCCATGCATCATTATTGTCGCGGTCTGGTCAATCGCAACAGGGCACTTCGGCCGGGAGTGCCGCCAAGGGAACGGAAGGTCCTCCTAGAAGGCGCAGCCGGTGAATACACCTACGTCTTGAACAATCTCAAAGACCCCAATTTCATACTGTTGCCGGAGATCTACACGCGCATCGGAGAGGCTCGACTCTTGGCCTCGGATCTAGGTGCTGCCGAGAAGGCGTTTTCACGGGCGCGGGCAATCAAACCGGACTACTGGCCCGCTTATTCCCATTGGGCGGAGCACCTGATGCAAACCGGCAGACAGGCGGAGGCCAAGCAATTGGTGAAGACTGGCCTGGAGCATGCCCCGCATGCGAAGATGCTAGTGGAGCTATATCGCCTGCTCGGGGGTAGGCATTCGGAGATCGTGCCGGTGGTCAAGAACTTGGTCCCCGGTAAGGCGGCCGATCAACAGCGGGCAACAACCGACCAGAACGCCGAGACCGACGAAGTGCCGATCGACAGCGATTCTCCGGACGAGTAACTGCCGCAGGGCACGAGCACGTAGTCCGCCAAGCACCGGCGCTGTCGGCGAGCGTCCTCTTGTTGCTCCTCGGTAGCCCACTAGACAAGAAGACAGGGGATCCAGACGCATGGTCGGTCAACAGGAGGTCACGGAGGTACGGACCGCTGCTGACGTCAGGCCCGGCACAATCGGGCCGCGCTTTGTGACATCCGCGGCGGCGCGATTTGCGTCATGGTCTGGTTGGCGACACGGGGGCAACGAGGTTTTGGGTGTTCGCTTGGGAGAGATGCGCTTTGACGACAATGATTGCACCCGTGGCCTCGTGGAACAATTATCCACGACAGGTCTGCACCCTGCATCGACCGGAGCGCTATCGGCAGTTCTCGCCGGACGTGGAATCGGGCATCGCCCGCGGTCTGGGACGGAGTTACGGCGACGCCGCCCTCAACGAGGGTGGGCATGTGTTTCTCAGCGAAAGGCTGAACCGAATCTCGGTCTTCGATCCGGAGCGTGGGGTGCTGCGCGCCGAGGCGGGCGTCAGCCTGGACGATCTGCTGCGCGTCATTGTGCCGCGTGGGTGGTTTCTCCCGGTGACTCCGGGGACACGCTTCGTTTCCCTCGGCGGTGCGGTGGCGTCCGACGTTCATGGCAAGAATCACCATTGCGATGGCTCCTTCGGCAACTACGTCAATTCCATCCACCTGGCGATACCGGGGGCTGGCCCGATCGATTGTTCGCCGACCGCGAATCCGGAGACGTTCTGGGCAACCGTGGGTGGAATGGGTCTGACCGGGTTCATCGGCGAAGTGGAATTGCAGTTGCGCCCGATTTCCAGCGCTTACGTGCAAGCCAGGCACTACGCGGCGACGAATCTCGAAGAACTGTTCCGTCACTTTTCCGACCCGGACCGCGATGCCCCCTACACCGTCGCCTGGATCGATTGTCTGTCCGCTGGCAAGCGATTGGGTCGCGGCGTACTCATGGCCGGGCATCATGCCGCGTGCGACGAACTGCCGGTCGAGGCCCGCGCCAAACCTTACGACTTGCCAGCAGGCAGGGCCTTGTCCGTGCCGGTCAACCTGCCGGCCTGGGTGCTCAACCCGACGTGTGTCAGCCTGTTCAACGGGGCCTACTTCGCTGCGCAAGCGCGCAAGCGTGCCCCTTTCATTGCCGATTATCGTTCCTTCTTCTACCCGCTGGACAACATCTCCCATTGGAACCGGATGTATGGGACGAGGGGGTTCGTTCAGTACCAGTGCGTCATCCCCGAAGCCGGCGCCTTCGATGCCATGCGCAAGCTGCTCGAGCGGATTGCCAGCAGTCGGCACGCGTCCTTCCTGGCCGTGCTGAAGCGCATGGGGCCGGCAGGAAACGGGATGCTCTCGTTCCCGATGCCCGGTTACACTCTCGCACTGGACCTCAGTTTGCGGGATCCCGATCTATTCAAGCTGCTCGATGCGCTGGATGAACTGGTCATTCAACACGGCGGGCGCGTGTATCTGGCGAAGGATGCCCGCCTGAGCGCGGCGTCGTTCCGGAGGATGTATCCACGTTACGAGGAATGGCTGACCGTCAAGAACAAACTGGATCCGCAGCACCGGATCACCTCGAGTCTGGCCCGACGCCTGGAGATTGGGGGCGCCGCATGAAAGGGTGGGTCTTGATTCTGGGGGCAACGTCCGCCTTGCGCGG
>AATO01000080.1_pt1 | contig 26123 bp, 19 predicted proteins | sample 270628 | NCBI WGS metagenome assembly AATO01 (sample SAMN02954268, study PRJNA17657) | bioreactor sludge metagenome | biome: terrestrial; feature: bioreactor; material: sludge; isolation source: Enhanced Biological Phosphorus Removal (EBPR) bioreactor sludge | place: USA: Madison, Wisconsin | reverse complement strand
CAGTTTGCCGAGGTCGGCCTGGTTCTCATTCTTGACGATGAAGGTCAGCGTCTTCTTGGCCCCGGCGTTGCCGGCCTCTACCTCCGCCTCGGTGTGCGCCTGACGCATCACCAGGATGCAGCGCTTGTCCGGGTCTTGATTCTCTGCCAGGCGCCGGTCTACCCGGTCTTCCTTCTTGTTCTCCGGCCGGACCTTCCCGCCGACATACGCGCCATCCACGTGTATCTCGCCCTGCAGAGCGGATTCCTCCCGGCCCACCAGCAGGCTCTCCCGGATCTTGTGCAACAGCACGTAGGCAGTCTTGTGGGACACGCCCAGGTCGCGACCCACCTGCAGCGCGGAAATGCCCTTCACGGCGTTGGTGAACAGGATCACGGCCGCCAGGTACAGGCGCAGCGGCAGCTTGTGGAAGGCGAAAATCGTTCCGGACGTGACCGAGAAATCCTCCTGGCAGCCCGCACAACGCCAAATCTTGCGGGCCGGGCGAAAGTAGTGCCGGTGCGCCATGCCGCAGTGCGGGCAGACCACTTCCTCCCCGTCGCCCCAGCGCGCCTCGCGGAACAGGGTAAACGCGTCGTCGTCACTCATCGCCAGGACCTGAACCACGGACAGGGTACGGGCTTTGGCTTTCAGGAGGAAATGTAAACTCATCGCACGGGCTCATGGGGTTGGGGCATGAGCCGCAGTGTAGGGCGCTATAGGCTCACAGAATGAGCTCGCCAGAAAGAACAGGGGCGGCGGCGTCGCCAAGCCCGGCGGACGAGTGGGGTGGCTGCTCCATAATGTCGGCATCCTCCCCAGCCTCAACAACCCGACGGTTGCCCATTTGCACAATTCCGACTGGGTTTCGATCGAAACCATCCTCCCGGAAATGAAGGTTCGAAGCATTGTTCCGGAACTGATGAAGCTCGGTGCCGAGGGAATTGTCGAGTACCCGTTAAACAAGATCATCTGAGCAGACTGGCCCGGAGCTATCGGAACCGAATAGCTAATCCGCACCGCTGCATGCCCTACCCGGGTCCACACTTTTCGGAAGTTTGGGGTTGCAGTGATGAATTGAGTATGCTGTCCCCGAAATACCCCTGTCCCCGAAATACCCTGTCCCCGAAATACCCACAACGTCAGATGACCACGTCTATCCGAAGCCTATCTGATCTTCACCTGCTGAAGGAGGCGCTACGCGTCGCCGACGAGCGAACTTATCCGGTAACGCAGGGAGTCGAACCGTGGGCAACTGACGCACTCGATCCTCGTTCAGCTTCCCTCCTCGTGCCGATCGAGGAAGATCGAGCCGACCTGGCCGAACTCGAAGGGCTCTTGAAGAAACACGATTTCTGGCTAGGCTACTCACATCTAAAGGGCTGGGCGTTGCTTGACCGCAAGAAGAGGGAGTACTCGGACTGGAATCGCCCCTTCATATTGCTCGGGGACGGAAGCATTGATCGCTTGAGCCGAGCAGAATTCAGTTGTGAGCCCAATGGCCCTTGGCGGCTGAACTACTGGAAAAAGATTGACGGCACAACCCGGCGGGCCGCAGGTTCGGCGTCCGATCTCTTGCAGGAAATCCGTCGCTATATCCAGCAAACGGAACAGGCCGGGCAGCTCAGAGCCAAGCTTGTTGCCGACCGCAACGGGGATTTTGCAACTCGTATCGGCGAGCCTTCCTTCGACGAGGAGATCTATTCTACTTGCGGTCTGGAGTTTCATGAGAAATGGGCCGAAGCGAGACGGGCGCATTACACTCAGACACTCCCCTGCCGAGCGGAATGGTTGCGGACTTGGGCCAAGAAAATCAATGCGGGTGCAGCTGGCCTAGAGCCTACCTGGTCTCGCGGCATCGTGACAGAACGCCATTTGTCCGATAACGGCGTCGGCCATCTGTGGCACTTCACCGACATCCGCAACCTAGCGCCGATTCGTCGCGCCGGCGGCTTGTATAGCTGGGCTGGCCTCGGCGCACTGGGAATCAGTGACGCCTATATGCTCGCCAATGATTTCTCGAGAAGTTGCGATGCCCGTCTCGGGAGAGACCGCTACGTCCGGTTGAGCTTCATACCCAATTCCTGGTTTTTCCAAAGGGTTCGTTGGAGCTGCCCGCAGGCGGTGTGGCTCCGTTTCTCATTGAAGGCCGTAACCTTGGGAGAGGTCGACTATTCCTTGGGGAATGCTGCATCGGGATTCGTGGCGCTTAGGGACGACCTGCCTTCGATGGGAATCAACTGGGACATGGTCACGCCTTTCTCGCCTCCGCACCCGTGTGATAAAGGTCCGACCAGGTACCCGACACTGTATCCTGATCAGGTCGGCGACCCTTTTCTTTTCCGCCAAATCAGCAACGCTTGGAACTCAGAGGTGTTGATCAAGCATTACCTGCCGCTCGATTTTTGCACTGGCGTTTTTGATTGTCGAAGCGGTGAAGCGCTCAATATCTAGCCGCTCACGATGAATCGCGGCTCAAGGAGATCATATGGCTAGTCGCCCCGTCTACACACCTTGCTTAAATGGGCGAGGCCTCGTTTCGCCTGTTGACATCGAGTTCAAATGGGTGGCGGGCATGGCTGTGTCGCAAAAGCAGAAATCCATCCGCTCACTCCATGAAGCCGCAGAGAAACGAAACATCGCGCACATCTTGGAAATATCGTCAAAATCCGAAGATCCGCTGGGGGTGAAGTTGAGTGCATTCAACCTGCCGTTCGTGATGCCTAACGGCCTGCGGACAACGGTTGAGAACGCCTTTCAATCTGGCAAGGTATTTCGCCATGGCGGCCCCTACCTCGACCTCTTGAACAAGACGCCGCGGGAAGCAAAAAAGGATTCTCGATTGAGTGGAAGCGGCGACCTTGTTGGATTTCGGCTCGATGGGGAGGATTGGCCGACGCGACCTTTAACGGCGTTCTACGACTGGATCTACTTGTCTGCATTGAAGCAATCGCCAGCATTGGCAGAACAGCTGCTGCGTTTCGACGGATTCACTGATATTGAGTTCAACCCGGAGCGTTCGTTGAACTGCCAGGCCGCGTCTGCTGCATTGTTCGTTGCGCTAACGAAGAGAGGCGAGATCGATGCGGCAACCCAGGGGCGCGATGTTTTCCTTGCACTCCTTGCTCTCGGCAACCCCGGCTCAAGACCACTTCAATCGAGTCTATTGTGAAGGCACTGGCAGTGAGGCTGGAGCATCGGAATCGCCCCGGATTTCGCAGACATGTCGGACGTCAGCTTAGCGGCGATCACCGGCCTAACCCATCTTTAACAAGCCCCACTAAACCTATAACTGAATCAATTGGTTGCGAGCCAAGAAGAACTCAAGTGGCACTACAAGCCCGTAATCGCGGATTCAGCTGATGAGTTTTCTGGTCCCTCCTGGTGCGGCGCTGATGCCCAGGGCGCGATAGATCGCCATCAGATCGGGTTCGGCGACGGTGGCTTTGCGGACATGCAGGGAGTGCCCGTCGCGCCGACTGAAGGTGGCGGTGACCCGGCGCTGAACCGAGAGGATATCGCGCAGGGTCGCCCAACTGTCGGTAATTCCCGCCGCCTTGAGTTTCACGCGCAGGAACTGAACACACTGGTAGGCGAGGACGGTGATGAAGAAGTGGCCGTCCGAGCGGACCTCCTTGTGGTGGTAGATGGGCCGCAAGCCGAGCTCGCCTTTCAGACTGCGAAAGACACTCTCCAGGTCGGTCAGCATCGTGTAGGTGCGCCAGAGTTTCTCTTCATCCCAGGCGAGTTCGTTGGTCCGCAGGCAGTAGACGCCGGGATGCGTGGCCATCGTGCCGAGTACCGGCACCTTCTGCCAGGTGATCGCCGTCACCGTCTTGCCGGACTCCTCGGTGACCAGCCTGACCTGGTAGTGTTGGCTGGCACCGCGGCTCTTCTGCTTGAGTCGGCCGAGACGTTCCAGCAGCTTGTCGTGACTCTTTTCGCTGCGCGGCTTCTGCAGTCCATCGCGCATTTGCTGCAAGCCGGCCTCGAAACGCCCACAGGATTGCGCGAGCATGGCCTCTTCCTTGAGCTGCCGACTCGGCGAATGGCAATACAGGCAGAGCTCCTGGCCATCCGGACTCAGCTCCTTCTGGAGATGTAACCACTCCTCGCCAGCCGTCTCGATGCTCACCGAGCGTGTCGCATCGAACTGGCGCCTGCCGCCGCGACGCACCACCAGATAGCGGTAGCCGTGTTCGACCAGCCAGACGACGTTGGCGTCGGTGGCAATGCCGGCATCCATGACCACCAGCGCGCCCGCCGGCGCCCCCAGTCCGGCCAGCATGGACGCCAGCGTACCGGGCTCGGAAACGTTGCCGGCGAAGGTCTCTGAACGCCTGACGAAGCCGCTGCCGTCGAGCACCAGACCGAGCGTCACCAACGGGCAGTCGCTGCGCTTCTCCTTTGACCGTCCGCGCCTGGCCTTTGGATTGCGCTTGGCTTCGCCTTCGAAATAGGTGTTGCTCAGGTCGTACAGGGTGACCGTTTCCTGCAGATCAAAAAGTGTCTGAGCGGTGCGGAATAAACGCGTCTCGATCACCTCCCGATGTTTCATCAGCACATCCGAGGCGCGGTACAGGCTCATGTGGGACATCGACCCAAAGTCGACGTCGATCAACTCGCCCACGGCGCTGTGCTGCTGCAGCCAGTTCCAGGTCGCCAGTTCCGACCCCGGCTGGCCGATTCTCCCGATCAGGTTGCCCAGGATCGATGCCTGCATCACCCCATTGACGCCCAGGTCGTTCAGCGTCTCGATCAATCCCAGCTCGCTTGCCGCATGCAGACCGGCGTGTTCGACGCCTACCGACCGCGGTTGCGTCATCTGCAGGGAGTCCACATCGACTTCCTGGAAATCAGCCGGCGGGCGAGCTTCGCCCGCCGACCCGGCCGCCTCGTCAGCCGGCGACACCAACATCGGCGCGCGGGCGACCAGCTGCGCGTGGTAGCGCTGCGCGGCCCGCTCAATCGACTCCGAACATTCCAAGGCCATGATCAGAGCCTGCGGATTGAGCAACTGCTCCAGGCGGCTGCAGAGGATCGGCCAGTCTTCCGACTTGATCGGAAAATGGCGGCCGAGGTTCAAGACCGTGATCTGACGGACCTTGCCACCGATGCGCTCGGTACGCACCAGCCGGTAGGTGACGTAGCCTTCACCTGTCGCCTTGTTGCTCGTTCTTGTCTGTCGGATGAACATGCACACGATCGTACAACAAAAGCAAGAGGTCCAGCGGCCCTGGCGGAACTATTATGGCACTACAAAACGTCGGAAAAATCCAGCATCAAGCAAATCAACAGCTTAGGATTCGCTCCTGCCTGGAAAGTGCGGAATATGCGTATGGGGTGTTAACAACCGGCTAAGTTCGCAGCGTTGCTGGATGGCAGCTTTGGTCGAAGACTTGTACGTGAGTTGTCGGCCCGAGCGACTGTTTTGATCAGATACCTGCCGTTGAACCTTGAATCCTCTGAATGTCGGCATTGGGTCGATTGCCGTCAGCAAACCGCGAACACTCAGTAGCCGCTTAGCGCCCGGAGCGGTCATAGAAATGGTCAAGAAGTGACCGCTTCGAACGGCGGCCAAATCCTACCGAAGCCGATCGTCATCCGTGCGAGCCGTCAGACGCCTCGTCGGCCCGAACAGCCGTTTGCTCAAGGCGAGCCCAACGACGGGTCCCGGTGCGAAAGCAGACCTGCCATGAAAGCGTGCATGGCGCTCGCCTCGACGGTACCGGCCGCCGCCGCCGCCGTTCAAATCGAAGCACTTCCACGGGCTCTCAGCGCTCGTAGGATTCGATGCGCGCGGCCGCGCTCAGTGGCACCAGGAACCTGCTCGGATCAGGCAGCACTTTCTCCCGCACCGCTGCCAGCGTGATCTCGCCGCCGTAGCTCACCGATGACTGCAGGTGGCCGCGGATGCGCTGCAGGATGCTGCTGACGCTGCCGCGGTAAGGCACCTGGATTTCCTGGCCTTCGGGCGGGGTTTCGAGCGCCGCGTCGAGCTCTTCGCTGCTGCCGCTGTCGTACAGTGTTTCCATTACGGCCTCGGGCGAGGTCATGCCGCGGTAGAGCTTTTTCTTCATGTGGGTCGCCGGATCCTCTATCACGTGGCCCGGCGCCTCGTCGGTGCCGGACAGCGCGCTGCCGAGCATCACCGTCGACGCCCCGCAGATCAGGGCCAGGAAGATATCCTTGTCGGTTTTCACGCCGCCGTCGGCCATGATCGGCACGCTGTCACCGACGGCGAGATAGGCCTCGCGGATGGCCTGCAGCTGCGGCACTCCGGCCGCCGTTTCCAGCCGCGTACGGCAGCCGCGGCCCGGCCCGACCCCGACCTTGACGGCATCGGCGCCGATATCGCGCATGAAGCGCGCGCCGGCGCCGGTCGCGACGTTACCGCAAACCAGTGGCACGCTGCCGAACTTGCCGCGCAGCCCGGCGACCGCCTGCTCCATGATTGCCGAGTGGCCGTGGGCGATGTCGATGAACAGCAGGTCGGCGCCGGCCTCGAGCAGCGCGGCGGCCCGCTCCAGGTAATCGCCGCGCGCGCCGACCGCCGCGGCGCAGCGTAGGTGGCCGGCGCTGTCCTTGCTGGCGCCGGGTCGTTCGCGCTTGAGATCGATGTCGCGGCGCGTGATGAGCCCATGGATGCGATTCTCGCCATCGATCAGCGGCAGGCGCTCGATGCGGTGTTCGAACATCAGCCGTTCGGCCTCGTCAGTGGAGATGTCCGGCGCGCCGGTCACCAAGCGGGACAGCGGTGTCATGAAATCGTCGACCGGTCGATCTTCGTCAGCACCGTGCACCGGTGTGTCGCGGTTCGAGAGCAAGCCGGCCAGTACGTTCGAGCCGCTGGCCGTCTCGATCAGGATGCCGGTGACGCCATTCTGCCGCGCGAAACGCCTGGCCTGGCGGATAGGGGTGCCCGCCGGCAGGCACAGCGGACTGACGATGACAGCGCTCTGGCTGCGCTTCACCACGGCGACTTCGGACGCTTGGCGCGCAATGCTCATCCCACGATGCACGACCCCAATGCCGCCGTGCATGGCCATGGCCCGCGCCATGTCGGCGCCGGTCACGCTGTCCATGTTCGACGACACGATCGGCAGATCCAAGGCCACGCCCGCCGTCAGCAGCGAGTTCACGCTGATATTGCGGCGAGTCAGCGAATCCGTCTTCTGCGGCCGGAACAGGAAATCGTCGAAGGTCCTGCCGGTCCAGAACGCCGCCTCGTCCGGCGCAGCGGCGAAGGCGCCGTCCACGGTCTGCCAACTGCTCCTTGCCATGTGTCAGTCTCTCCTTATGCTGCGGTTGGACTCGGGAATAGGGTCGATCGGGCAATCACGCTACAGTAGCGCGGCCGGCGCGGCGCCGAATCTCAATAGCCATGCCATTGCAAACACAGATCACCGGCCACGCGACCGCCGGCCGAATAGCTTACAGCGAATTCGGGTCCGAGTTCGTCAGACTACCGTGACCGCGGCCCCGTTTCCGCGGTGGTTCCAGCAGTCGGCATCGAGATGGACAGGTGGGTGATAATCGACTCGGCGCATACACTTGGTGCCGCTTCTCGAACTGACCGACGGTAACGTCGCCGATGCCGACCGCATCGCCGGCCGCAAGCGCGCCGAGTTCGAGCGCTTTCCTGCAGAAGCACGCGCTGACGCCGGCGATGTTCCGCGCTGCGGCCGGCGACAGCAGCGTGGTCGAGCGGCTCAGGGCTTGCGGCGCTAAACCTGCGCGGCGGCGGCCGCGTCGACCTGTGCCTCCGACTGCTGACCACGACCGGGGTGCAGGATGTCCTCGGGCGTCAGCGTGCGGAACTGGTGGATCAGGCGCGCAACGACGCCGGTCCATCCCGTCTGGTGGCTGGCGCCGAGGCCGGAGCCACTGTCGCCATGGAAGTACTCGTAGAAGAGCAGGTGATCGCGCCAGTGCGGATCGCTGCGGAAGATCTCCACGTCGCCAAAGACCGGCCGGCGGCCGTTGGCGTCGAGCGTGAAGATGCGGATGAGGCGGTCGGCAATCTCCTTCGCCACCTCGAACAGCGTCGCCATGCGGCCCGATCCGGTGGGCATCTCGATCCGGAAGTCGTCGCCGTAGTAGGCGTAGTACTGCAGCAGGGCGCGCACCAGCAGCAGGTTGACCGGCATCCAGATCGGCCCGCGCCAGTTCGAGTTACCGCCGAACATGCCGTTGTCCGACTCGCCGGGCAGGTACTCGACCTTGTACTCGACGCCGCCGACCGTCACCGTGTACGGGTGCTTCTGGTGCCACTTCGACAGCGCGCGGATGCCGTAGTCGCCAAGGAAGCGCTCCTCGTCGAGCATGCGCGCGAGCACGCGGCGCAGCTTCGTCTCGTTGAGCACCGACAGCAGCCGCCGGCCGGCGACGCCGGGCTTGTCGAAGGGGTGGATGTTGGCCGACAGCTCGGGATGGCGGCGGACGAAAGCGCCAACCTCGGCGGCCACCGCCGGAAAACGCGTCAGCGTGCTCTCGGGAATCACCGTCACCGCCGCCAGCGGCAGCAGCCCGACCATCGAGCGCACCTTGATGCGCGTGGCGCTGCCGTCGGGCAGCAGCAGCACGTCGTAGAAGAAGCCGTCATCTTCATCCCACAGCTCGTCCTGCTGGTCGCCAACCCGGTCCATGCCGCCGCCGATCCAGTAGAAGTGCTGCACGAATTTGAGGATGAAGTCCTCGTAGTCGTCGTCCTCCTCGGCGATGGCGATCGCCAGCTCGAGCATGTTCTGCGTGAAGAAGACCATCCACGCCGTCCCGTCGGCCTGTTCGAGCACGCCGCCGGTGGGCAACGGCGCGCTGCGGTCGAAGACGCCGATGTTGTCGAGGCCCAGGAAACCGCCGTTGAAGGCGTTGCGGCCGAGCGGATCCTTGCGGTTCACCCACCACGAGAAGTTGAGCAAGAGGCGGCTGAAGGCGTTCTTGATGAAGCGCTGGTCGGTCTCACCCCGGCTGCGATCCATGACGAAGTTGAACAGCGTGGCGAAAGCATGCACCGGCGGATTGACGTCGCCGAAGTTCCACTCGTAGGCTGGAATCTGCCCGTTCGGGTGAATGTACGAATCGCGCAGCATCAGCTTGAGCTGATCCTGCGCGAAATCAACGTCGACCATCGACAGGGCAATCGTGTGGAAGGCCAGATCCCACGCCGCGTACCACGGATATTCCCACTTGTCGGGCATCGAGATGATGTGCTCGTTGACCATGTGGTACCAGTCGCGGTTGCGCGCGGCGCGCTTGCCGCCGCTGATCGGATTGGCGTCGTGTTCGTCGAGCCAGCAGTCGAGGTCGAACAGGTAGTATTGCTTGCTCCAGAGCATGCCGGCGAGCGCCTGCCGCATGACCATGGCTTCGTCGGCGCTGGCATTCGGCGGCGTCAGGTCAGCATAGAAGGCATCGGCCTCGGCGAGGCGCTCGCCGATGATGGCGTCGAAGGCCGCGCCGAAGGGAGACGAGCCATCGTCCGGAGCCTGCTTCGTCAGGCGCAGGCGCACGCTGGTCGTCTCGCCGGCAGCGACGCTCAGTACGTGCAGCACGGCGGCCTTGCTGCCCTGCTGCGCCGGATTGACGGCGTCGGCCCGGCCGGCGACGAGATGGTCGTTGATCGCGTCCTTCACGTAGGGCGTCGTGTTCACGGTACCGAAGACACGTTGCTGATTGGTCTCGTTGTCCGTAAACAGGAGTGTCGGTGCGCCCTCGGCGTACAGGTAGCAAACCCCGAGTGCCGGGTGGCTGGCCTCGATGACCTGCACGCCCGGGGCCGCGGCGCTCGCCGGCAGGGCGCGCAGCAGCGGCATCGCCTCGCCGGCGGCCAGGCCGCGCCACCAGGTGTTGCGAAACCACAATTGCGGCAGCAAATGCAGGTCGGCGGCTTCCGGCCCCCGGTTCGCCACCGCAATGCGGATCAGCAGGTCGTCCGGGCTGGCCTTGGCAAATTCGACGAAGACATCGAAGTAGCGGCCGTTGGAGAAGACGCCGGTATCCAGCAACTCGTACTCGGCTTCCGCGCGCGAACGCTGCGCGTTGGTGCGCACGATCTCGTCGTAGGGATAGGCCGCCTGCGGGTACTTGTACAGATACTTCATGTACGAGTGCGTCGGCGTCGAATCGAGGTAGTAGTAGTACTCCTTGACGTCCTCGCCATGGTTGCCTTCCGAGTTGGCGAGCCCGAACAGCCGCTCCTTGATGATCGGGTCCTTGCCGTTCCACAGGGCCAGCGCCCAGCAAAGTTGCTGGCGGTCGTCCGAGATGCCGGCGATGCCGTCCTCGCCCCACTTGTACGCCCGCGAGCGCGCCTGATCGTGCGTGAAGTAGTTCCAGGCGTCGCCGTTCGCACTGTAGTCCTCGCGAACCGTGCCCCACTGGCGCTCGGAGAGGTAGGGGCCCCACTTCTTCCACGGGTGGCCGGCATGCGGGGCGCTGTCGAGCCGCGCCTCCTCGGCCGACGGAACGTCACTGCGGGCCACCGTCGCCCTACCCTTTCGCGAACCGCTGCTCATCGTGTTCTCTCCCGGCGCCCTGACGGCGCGTCTGCCTGAACTACCCCGCTCACCGGCGAGGTCGGTGGCGGGCTCGCCTGGGTGCAGCCCCGATCAATAGATCACCGCCGCACACGGGTTGATGATCGCCAGGATCTCCAGGGACTGCGAGCTGGCCTCCTGCACCACCTCGGCGAGCACGGCCTCGTCCAGTCCCAGCAGCGCCCAGGCGGCGGAATCGAAATCCGCCTGCCCGGCCTGGCTCGCCGCCACGCCCTTGAGCGTCGGCGACAGGCCGGCGGCGACGGTGTTGGCGACATGCAGCAGCGCCGCTTCGCGTGCGCAGTCGGTGGCCTCGCCGGGACGCAGTTGGCAGGCCACCAATACCTGCAGCATCACCGGCAGGTTCCAGGACTTGAGCAGTGCGGCACCCAGGGTCGCGTAATCGAAGCCGAAAACGCGCCTTTCGGCGGCGGCCAGCGCAGGCTCGTCGGGCGCCTCCGCAGCGCCAAGCTGGGCGCGATATTCGTCGGGCCGACGGGCGTAGAAGACGAGTCTGCCGACGGCGTGCAGCAAGCCGGCGAGGAACAGTTGTTCGGTCTTCGGGATACGGCAGCGGCGACCGAGCAGGCGCGCGATCACCCCACAGGTGACGCTGTTGTCCCAGAAGGTCGCCATATCCACCAGATCGGCCGGCAGGCCCCGGAAAGTCGTCGTCACCGAGGTCGCCATCGCCATCACCTGCAGTTCCCGCTCGCCAATGACGGCGATGGCACGCGGGATGCTGTCGACGCGGGTAGCCAGGCCGTAGTGGGCACTGTTGGCGAGCTTCAGCACAGCCGCCGCGAGACCCGGATCGAGCTGTACCACCTCGACCAGATCCCCGGTGGAGGAATCCGGTGCGGCGATCAACTCGTTCAGGCGAATTGCCACGTCGGGCAGGGTGAAGAGCTGGCTGACTTCCTGGACCAGTTGTTGTGGCGTCATGATGAGAACCTCGCGACAAGAAGCGTGCAGAATACTCCGATTCGCTGAGGCGAGCTGACCCCGCCGCCGTCAAGGCAGTGGCAGAAAAACGGGACAGGACGCCGACGAGGTGGAGAATCCTCTGCGGAAGCCCTCGAAGCTCGTGCCGGCGCGCTAGCCCGCGCTATCGAGGGGCGCCTGCCAGCCACCACCGAGCGCCTTGAAGAGGTCCACCGCGGCACTCAGACGGTTCTTGCGGCTCGCCAGATAGAGCAGTTGCGCCGCATTCAGCGTGCGTTGGCTGTCGAGCACGTCGAGGTACGCGGCGTAGCCGCTGGCATAGCGCGTCTGTGCCAGATCGAGCGCACGTCTTGAGGCAGCGACCTGGGCTGCGAAAGCCGCTTCCTCGTCGGCATAGTCGCCGAGATTGACGATGGCATCGCTGACTTCCCGGAAAGCCGTCTGCAGCGTCTTGCGGTAAGTGGCGACGCTTTCCTGTTGGATGGCGGTCGCCTGGTCGACCCCGGCCCCGGTCTTGCCGGCGTTGAAGATCGGCATGGCCAGGCCGATCGCCGCCGACCAGATGCCGGCACTGCCGGAGAACAGATCGGCGAGCGCCACGCTTTCGCCACCATAGAGTCCGGTCAGCCCGATGCTCGGAAAATACGCGGCCTTGGCGACGCCGATCCGGGCGTTGGCGGCGACCAGGTTCTCCTCGGCCTGACGCACATCCGGACGCGCGGCGAGCAGCGAAGACGGCAGACCCGCCGGCGGGGTCGGCGGCAGCGGGATCTGCTCCAGGCTGGCGGCGGCGATACGCAGGCCCGGCTGGCCGGTGAGCAGGCCAAGCTGGTTTTCGGCGAGGGCGCGCAGGCGCTTGACCTGGCTCCACTGGCCCTGCGCGCCACTCAGCGCGCTCTCGGCCTGGGCCAGTTCGAGGCCCGAGGCCGACCCCGCCTCCAGGCGAGCCTGCACGATCTTGAGCGACTCCCGGCGCGACTCCAGCGTCTGGCGGGTGACTTCCAGTTGTGCGTCATGGCTGCGCAAGGCCAGGTACTCGTTGGCGACCTGACCGATCAGGGCGAGGCGGATGCTGTCGCGGCCAAAGCGACTGCTCAGCACCTCGGCACGCGCGGCTTCGTTGCTGCGTTGCACGCGGCCCCAGAGGTCGACTTCGTAGCTCAGCGTCAGCGCGGCGCGGTGATTGTTGTAGCGCAGCGAGCCGCTTTCCTTGCCGCTCGCCGTTTCGCCGCTGATGCGATTGCGGCTGGCGCTGGCCTCGAGGCCTACGGCCGGATAGAGTGCGGCACCGACGGCGCGCGCGGCGGCTTCGCTGGCTTCCAGGCGCGCCACGGCGGCCTGCAGATCCTGGTTGGCGGCAAGCGCCTGGTCGACCAACTGGTTCAGGGTCGCGTCGTTGAAGAGTGTCCACCATTCGGGATTGACCGGGGCCGTGGCGCGCGATTCGGTGCCGACCGTCGGGTAGTGCTCGGGCAGCGTCGAGGCTGGCCTGACGTAGTCCGGGCCGACGACACAGCCGGCGAGCAGAAGCGTGGCGGTCACCGCGGCGGCGAGACGAATCGCCGGCAGAGTTTGCTGGCAGGCGGGCATTTCAGTTCTTCTCCGTCGGCAAGGTGGGCGAGTCGTCGCCGGGCGACAGTGGTTTGCCACGTTCCAGCCACGTGAAGAAGAGCGGGATGAAGATGGTGGCGATGAAGGTGGCAGCGATCATGCCGGCGAAAACGCCGGTGCCCATCGACTGCCGGGCGGCGGCGCCCGCACCGCTCGCTTTCACCAGGGGGAGGACACCGAGCACGAAGGCAAGCGAGGTCATGATGATCGGCCGCAGGCGCAGGCGCGCGGCGGCCAGTGCGGCATCGACGATGGCCATGCCTTCGGCGTGTTTGCGGGCGGCGAACTCGACGATCAGGATGGCATTCTTGGATGCCAGGCCGATCAACACGACGAGGCCGATCTGGAAGTAGATGTCGTTCGGCATGCCGCGCAGCCAGATCGCGGTGAGCGCGCCGAGCAGCGCGAAAGGCACGGCCATGATCACCGCCAGCGGCAGCGACCACTTTTCGTACTGCGCCGCCAGGATCAGGAAGACCATGACGATGGCGAAGGCGAAAGCCTGCAGCGACGAGCCGGCGCTACGCTTCTCCTGATAGGCCTGACCGGTCCAGGCGATTTCGTAGCCGCTCGGCAGCGTTGCCGCGGCGACTTCCTCGACGATCCGGATGGCATCGCCCGAACTGACTCCCGGCCGGCTGTCGCCCATGATCTTGGCGGCGACAAAGCCGTTGAAGCGCTCGACCTGCTCGGGACCGACGACCGGCTTGACGGTGCTGATCGCCGACAGCGGAATCATCGTATTGCTGGTCGCACTGCGCACATGCACCTTGCTCAGGTCGTCGGGCTTCATCCGGTAGTCCGCTTCGGCCTGCAACTGCACCCGATAGACGCGGCCGGCCTTGTTGAAGTCGTTGACGTAGAGCGTACCCATCGTGCTTTGCAGGGTCTCGTAGATGCTCGCCAGCGGGATGCCGAGGGCCAGCGCCTTCTGTTCGTCCACCTCGACGAACAGTTGCGGCACGGTCGGCCGGAAGAAGCTGCTGATGCGCGTGAATTCAGGCCGTGCCTGCAAGGCGGCGAGGAAGGCCTGAGTGACTTCGTTGAGCTTCCGGCTGTCGCCATCGACACGGTTCTGCAGATACACCTCGAAGCCGCCAGCGGTTCCCAGGCCCATGATCGGCGGCGGGTTGAAAACCAGCGCCATGCCGTCCGGCTGCAGCATGCCGAAGCCCATGAACTTGCCGGCCAGTTCCGGCGCCGTCGCCTGACGCTCGTCCCAGTCCTTGAGCGGGATGAAAATGGTACCGGCGTTGGGCTTGTTGCCGCCGCCGATCAGGTCGAAACCGGAGACGACGACGGTGTGCTTGACGGCCGGGTCGGCGGCCACCATCTGGCGCATGCCTTCGCCGGTCGTCGCCGTGCGCTTGAGCGTTGCGCCGTCCGGCAGCATCAGCGCCGAGATCAGATAGCCCTGATCCTCGGCGGGGACGAAGCTGCCCGGAATGATGCGGAAGAAGGCGACGGTCGCGCCGATCACCAGCGCAAAGCTCACGCCGCCGATGATGGCGTGCTTCAGCGTCAGGCCGACGGTGCGGGTATACGAGCGGGTGAAACGCTCGAACAGGCGGTTGAACGGCTTGAAGACCTGGTGCTCGCTGTGCTGCGGCTTGAGCAGCAAGGCGCACAGCGCCGGCGTGAGAGTCAGCGCGACGACGCCCGACAGAACGACGGCGACAGCCACGGTGACCGCGAACTGCTTGTAGAGCTGGCCGGCGATTCCCCCGAGAAAGGCGACCGGGATGAATACCGCGCAGAGCACCAGAACGATGGCGACCAGCGCCCCCTGCACTTCCTGCATGGCCTTGATCGCCGCGGCACGTGGCGCCAGCTTCTCCTCGGCCATCAGCCGTTCGACGTTCTCGAGCACGACGATCGCATCATCGACGACGATGCCGATCGCCAGGACCATCGCGAACAGCGTCAGCGTGTTGATCGAGAAGCCGAACAGCCACAGCCCGGCGAAGGTGCCGATCAGCGAGATCGGCACGGCGACCATCGGGATCAGGGTCGCGCGCCAGCTTTGCAGGAAGATGTAGACGACGGCGAGGACCAGCAGCATCGCTTCGATCAGCGTCTTGATCACTTCACTGATCGAGGCGGAGACGAACAGCGTGGTATCGAAAGGAATGATGTAGCCCATGCCTTCCGGGAACTTCTTCTGCAGCGCATCGAGCCGGGCGCGTACCAGTTCGGCGACCTCCAGCGCATTGGCGCCGGTCTGCAGGAAGACGCCCATGGCGATCGTCGGCTGGCCGTCGAGCTGCACGCTCTGGTCGTAGCTGTAGGCGCCGAGCTCGATGCGTGCGACGTCCTGCAGGCGTAGCACGCCACCCGGGCCGCTGGCACGGATGACGATGTTGCCGAATTCCTCGGGCGTCAGCAGGCGACCTTTGGCGGTGACCGTGTACACCAGCATCTGGTCGTCCGGCGCCGGCTCCTGGCCGATCTTGCCGGCGGCGTTCTGGGCGTTCTGGGCCTTGATCGCGGCGGCGACGTCGCTGGCCGTCAGGCCGAGCTGCGCCATGCGATCGGGTTTCAACCAGACGCGCATCGAGTAATCCTGCGCGCCGAAAATGCTCACATCGCCGACTCCCTTGATGCGCTTGAGTTCGTCGACGATGTTCAGGGAGGCATAGTTCGACAGGAACAGCGTGCTGTAGCGGCCCTTGGCGGATTCCAGCGCGACCACCTGCAGAATGTCATTGGAACGTTTCTGGACGATCACGCCGTTGCGCCGCACCTCTTCCGGCAAGCGCGGCTCGGCGGCCTTGACGCGGTTGTTGACGTTGACCGAGGCCACATCGACGTTGCTGCCGACTTCGAAGGTGGCGGTGATGGTCATCGTGCCGTTGGCCGCCGCCGAGGACGTGAAGTAGGCAAGCCCCTCGACCCCGTTCAACTGTTCTTCGATCGGCGCGGCAACCGTCCTCGCCAGCGTTTCGGCGGAAGCGCCGGGGTAGTTGGCGGTAATCAGCACGGTCGGCGGCGCAATCTGCGGGTACTGCGCGATCGGCAACACCAGCGACGCCAGCAGACCGGCGATGACGATGACGATGGAGATGACCGAGGCAAAGATCGGCCGCGTGATGAAGAATTTCGACATGCCCGCTCCTCAACCCTGCCTGGCCGGCGTCGGCGCAGGTGCGCCGGGCGGCGCGGCCGGGTGCGGGGCCACCGGCGCACCCGGCCGCAGCTTCATCAGGTTGTCGACAATCACCTTGTCGCCCGCCTGCAGGCCGCCGAGGATCACCCAGTCCCTGCCGCGCCACTCGCCGGTCTGCACCGGCCGCGGCGCCACCTTGTTGTCGGCACCGGCCAGCATGACCAGGGCACCTTGTTCGCTCTGCAGCACCGCCGACTGCGGCACCAGGAACACGCCGTCGCGTTCGCCGGTGAGCAGGCGGACGCGGACGAACTGGCCGGGCAACAACTGCTTGTCGGCGTTGGCGAATTCGGCGCGCAGGGCCTGCGTGCCGAGGGTCGTGTCGATCGTCGAGGCGAGGAAGTTCAGTTTCCCCTGCCCGGTGTAGACCGAGCCATTAGCCAGCAGGAGTTCGACGCCGGTGACCTCGCGCTCGGAAATGCGACCGCCGGCGAACCGCGCGAGATCGCTTTCTCCGAGGCTGAAGCGGACCCAGATCGGATTCAGCTGGTAGATCGAGGTCAGCAAGCCGTCGCCACCGGCGCTGATCAGGTTGCCTTCGGACTTCACGGCACGGCCGGTGGTACCGGCGACCGGTGCGGTGACGGTGGTCCACGCCAGGTTCAGTTCGGCCTGGCGCAGCGCGGCCTGGGCAATCGCGTTGGTCGAGGTGGCGTCGTCGTATTCTTTCTGGCTGATCGCTTTCGATTCGATCAGCCCATGCAGCCGCTTCATCTCACGTCCGGCCTGATCGGATCTGGCGCGGGCGTCCGCGAGGGCGATCTCGTACGGCGCCCGATCGATCTGGAAGAGCGGCTGGCCAGCCTTGACCGTTTCGCCTTCCTGGTACAGCCGCTTCATGAGAATGCCGCCGACCCGGGCGCGCACCTCGGTTTCGCGCGCGCCTTCGGTCTGCGCCATGACCTCGATCGACGTCGGCACCTTCTGTGGCTGAACGTCGAGCACGGTCACCGGCAGCGGCGCCATGGCCGGCGGCGCGGCAGGCCGGCTGTCCGAGCAGGCGCTCAGCGCACCGGCGGCGACGATCAGGAAGGCGGCGGTGCGCAATAACAGGGGGCGACGCGACATGGGAACTGCTCCATCACGGAAATCTGATGCTAGACTATACATACGTGCATGTATGTATGTCAAGGAGTGCGGACACATGGCAGGATCGCTTACCATGCCTGCCAGCGCCGCACATGGAGACCGACCGGGAGAGAGGCAATGGCCAGAAGAACGAAGGAAGACGCGGAACAGACCCGCAAGCAATTGATCGACGCCGCGCGCACGGTGTTTCATCAGTGCGGGGTGAGTCGCTCGACACTCGAGAAAATCGCCCAGGCGGCGGGCCTCACGCGCGGTGCCGTCTATTGGCACTTCAAGGACAAGGCGGAACTGTTTTTTGCCATGCGCGAAGACGCGTTCCGGCCGATGGTCGAACGTACCGACGCGTTCCTGTTCTCGGAATCCTACGCCAACCCGCTCGATGCCATCGAGGCTTCGCTGAAGGAGTTCTTTCGCGTGCTCGAAGACTGCGCAGTGGTGCGCGAGGTGTTCGAGATCATGATCTCGCGCTGCGAATACGTCGATGAATTCGCCAGCGTCCAGGAAGAGGCCACGCGCCCGGCGCGCGAATTTCTCGAGAAGATCGAACGTATCTACCAGCGGGCGGCAGATCAGGGCATGTTGCGCGCCGGCCTGGATCCGGTCGACAGCGCGCGCGACACCTGGGCGTTCACCAGCGGCATGCTGCATCTGCTGCTCGAATGCCAGCTCCATGGCGGTCTCGACCAGGAGATCCCGCGGATGATTTCGACGCACATGGGGTTGCGGCGCCGGGCCTGACCGGCAGCGCTCGTCGAGCACGGAAGTCGCCGGTTGCGGGCGGCACCGCCAACAGCACGGAAGTCTGCTACGATTTTGCCGGCCGCCGCAGATCCTCTCTGCAGCTTCGCCCTTCGCCCTTCGCCTCGCCCCCTCTTGCGCCCTTGCGGCAGACCTCCGATGCCATGACCGTGCCACCCGATATCGACTCCAGCCTGCTGGGCATCCTGCTGCGCCTCAGCGAGCTGTTGCCGCCGACGCACGCACGCTTTCGTCCGCTGCTGGCCGACGCGCTGCTGTTCTTCCTCGACCGCCTCTCGCCCGTCCGCCAGCGAGACATTTTCGCCGCCCAACTGGCGCTGCCGATCAACGCCAGCCGTCCCCGGCGGCTGCTCGCCCTGTTTCGTTTCTGCCCCACCCTGCACAAGCTGGGACAGGTGGTCGCCCACGACCGCCGCCTTGCCGGCGACCTGCGCCGGCGCTTGCAGGAACTCGAAACGCTTGTCCCGACGGATTCGCTGGCGGCCGTCCGCCCACTGCTCGAACGCGAGGTGGGCCATGTCGCGGGCCTGCACATCGCGAGAAAGGCGCTTGCCGAGGCCAGCGTCGCCGTCGTCGTTCCCTTCGTCTGGCGGCCGGCAGCGAACAGCCCCCCGCAGCAGGGCGTCTTCAAGGTGCTGCGGCCGGGCGTCCAGGACCGGCTGGACGAAGAACTCGCCATCTGGCCGGCGCTCGGAAGTTTCCTCGAAGAACGCTGTGTTGCGCACGGACTGCCGGTGTTCGACTACGCCAACACCCTCGAGAGCGTTGCCCACCTGCTCGCCAACGAAGCCCGCCTTGACCGCGAGCAGGCCCATCTGCGCCAGGCAGCCGAGTTCTATGCCGGCTCGCCGGACATCGTCATTCCCCGCGTGTTCCCGTTTTCCACGCCGACCGTCACGGCCATGCAAAGGGTCGATGGCTGCAAGGTGACGTCCCAGGACCTGCCGGCGAGGGAGATGCGACAGCGGGCCGAACGACTGATCCGGGCCTTGCTGGCCCAACCCTTCTGGAGCAGCGGCGAGGCCGGGGCTGTCTTCCATGCCGACCCGCACGCCGGCAACCTGCTGGCGACGCCGGATGGACGACTGGCCATCCTCGACTGGGCGCTGACGACGAAACTCGCCAAACGCCAGTGCGAGGCGGTCGTGCAACTCGTTCTCGGCGCCCTGACGCTGAACGACAGGCGCGTCTGCGCGGCGATCGCCGCGCTCGGCGAGTCGGTCGACGACGCCCAGGTTCAGGTCGCCGTCAGACAGGCGATCGGGGAGGTGCGCCGCGGCACTTTCCCCGGCTTCGAGTGGATGACCTCGCTGCTCGACGCGCTGGCTGCGACGTCGGCGGTCCGCTTTCCCGAAGAAGTCAGCCTTTTTCGCAAGGCGCTGCTGACCCTGTCGGGAGTCGCCGCCGACGTTTCGCAGGACATGACGATGGATGGCGTCCTCATTCGCGAAGGGGCCAGCCAGTTCATCAGGAGCCTGTGGTGGCGGCCCTGGATCTGGGCGGACTCGCGCCGCCAGGGAGGCGCCCATCTCTCGAATGCCGACCTGTTCGGTCTCGGCGCCGAGCTGCCGGCAAGCACGCTGCGTTTCCTGACCGGCGGCAGCGGCACCGCCCACGACTGACAGGCGCCGGCCGCTGCTTCGGCTCAACCCCCGGCACGCCGAGCGGCGACCAGCGTGCCCAGGGCTTTCCTATTTTCCGAGTTGCCAGAAGTGCGCGTCGCCGGCGACCGCCGGCGTCATCCGCTGCCGCCTGCTTGGCGCGGTGGCTCGGATGGTCCGCAGCGATGAGGAGATCGAAGTGCGTGGGCATGGCCGGTGTCAATCTCCAATCTCAGCCGGTTCGCCCCGGCGGAACCTCGTGCAGCCGGCTGCTGGTGTCGCGGATCCTCTCCGCGCAGCGCCAACGCGCAAAGACCGAGACTGACGCCGCTGCATGGGGGCTGATCATGGGCAGGTAGATGTTTCCCGCCATTCAGGCAGCCACCAGCACTGAAACCAGGCCTGTCGTGTGATTTGCCGCCTTGGGTCGAATGACGATTTCCACGTCCTTGTCGAGTAGGGTAATGAAGTGCAGCAGGCGCTCCGACGAAAAACGACTCAGCTTGAAGTTGCGCAGTTCGGATACATGGGGCTGGGGGATACCGAAGATTTCGGCCACCATGGTCTGGGTCAGCTTCCGATCCTTGGTAAGGTCGTTGAGGCGCATGGCGAGCTGAACACGAAGTTGCCGTTCTCCCGCGTCGGCCAGTCCCAGGTCCTGGAACACGTTGCCCGTACCGACTTCCACCGTTTCAGTCTTCCTTGCCATATCGCACCTCGTAGTCGTTGCGCGCTGTCTTCAATCGTTGATGAATGAGGTCGATGTCGGCCTTGGCGGTGCGGATGCCTGACGGCGATTTCTTCTGGAAGCAGTGAAGAACATAGACCGCTTTGGCGAATCGCACCGTGTAGGCGGCCCGATAGGTGTCGCCACGAAAATCCGTCACCAATTCGAAGACGCCGCTTCCTTCTCCCTTCCAGGGTTTTGCCGTTGGCGGTTGCCCCCCCATTTGCACCACCCCGAGCGCGTAACCGAACTCATCGACCACGTCCTCGGGGAAATCCAGCAGATTGCGCTTGGCCGAGCCGACCCAGTGCAACGGACGCTGGATTCGAGGAGGAACGTTCATCAGCAAAGTATACCTACCTCGGTATGTTCTGCAAGAGAGCGGAACTTCGGTTTACGGGTTGGCGAGGGCGGCCTGCCGGGCCTGGTCGAGGAAGTCGTCCACGGCGGCTGGCAGATAATCCCGATCTACCTGGCGCTGGCTGAGCCACTGCGCCAGCGGAGCGAAGGCGGGGTCGGCGAGCAGGTCGGCGAAGCGCGGGACGGTCGCCGGGACCGGGCAACTGCTCGCGAAGCGCGAGGGCCCGGCGCTCCTGGGTGATCGCCTGCGCGAAGTCGCCTTGCTCGGCGAACAGCGCGGCGGACCAGCCCTCCTGGGCAACGTGGGCCTGCCGGGCGATGTCGTGCGCGCTGATCGAGGCGCGGACGAGGAACTCCGCATCCGGCGCCGCGAACTCGAGCCGGTTCGGCTTGGCCTGATAGAGCAGCACCCACTCGAAGCGCGACTCCCACAGCGCCAGCGCTTCGGCGGTGAGCGCGGTCTTGCCCATGCCGCCGAGCCCGCTGACGACCGCCACCGGCTTCACCTCCGCCCCCCGGCGGGAGCCGATGAATTCCGCTCCCAGCCCGACCAGTTCCCAAGTGCGCCCGACGAAGTGCGCGTGCTGCGCGCTGCTCAGTTCGCCGATCCGCTGCAGACGGGGTTGGCGCGGATTGAGGTCCGGGCTGCGCCCTTTCGCGAGGGTGCGAGCCGCGCGCCTCGGCAAAGACGAAGAGCACGCGCAGCGCTTCGTCCGGCGCCAGTTTGATCGGCGTCCAAGCCGGCGGCATCGCACAGGGAAAAGTCCGCGCGGCGGCTCGGATGGTCCGCGGCGATGACGAGATCGAAGTGCATGGGCACGGCGAGGCTCGACGACATTCCTGGCATAGTGACTGAAAGGTTCCGGCCGCTTTTTCGACTCAACACCAGGCACGCCAATCTGCTACCGTTCGTGCCGCGTATCGGCGCTGCCCTCGCCGACACCGCGAGCGCCCGTCCGGGCGGCGTGCCTGCCACCGGATCTTGCCCAGGCAGACCACGGACAGAAAGCGAACCAGCACGTCCCAACTCCCTACAGGAACCCTGATGAACCGACTCAAGCGCTTTTTCCTCTTCCTTGCCACCGCCGTGCTCGCCGCCGCCACCTTCGCTACCTTCGCCGCCGAGCCGCCGCTCAAGTTTGCGGTCGGCCTCTTCCAGCCGGACAAGGACAAGAACGACGCCACCTACCGGCCGCTCGCGGATTATCTGTCGGCACGGCTCGACCGGCCGGTCGAACTGCGCACCGTCGATAGCTGGGAAGGGCTTGCCAAGTCGCTCGCCAACGGCGAGACCGACGTCGCCCTGATGGGGCCCTGGGGCTACGTGCTGGCCAATCACCAGGCCGGTGCTCAGGTGGTGGCGACGATTCTCTACGACGGCAAACCCGAGTACTTTGCGATCATCGTCACCCACCCGAAGTCCGGCATCAGCAAGCTGGCCGACCTCAAGGGCCGGACTTTCGCGTTCGGCGACAAGGGCTCGACCTCCGGCTACCTGATCCCGCTGCACTATTTCATGAGCCAGGGAATCGACCCGCAGACCTACTTCAGCAAGGTCCTGCATACCAAGCACCAGGCGATCGAGACGCAGGTGGCGCAGGGTGTGCTGGATGCCGGCGCCGACTACAACCGCAACCGCAATGCGATGATCGAGCAGGGTCTGATCAAGGCCGATCAGTCGAAGATCATCTGGCAGTCGGCGCCGCTGCCGAACGACGCCGTCGCCGTCAGCAAGGCGCTGGCCGCCGACAAGACCTTCGTGGCTCGCCTGCAGGCGGCACTGAGCGACGTCGGCGAAGTATTGAAGAGCCGGCCCAACCTGCTGCCACCCCACTACACCGGTTTCGTGAGCCGCGACAACGCCTTCTACAAGCCGATTCGCGATGCCGGGCTGGCCACCGGCAGCCTGCAAGCGAAGTGATCACGGTGCGCACGCTCGAAAGTCGTTTCCTCGATCGCTTCGCCGGCCGCATCGGCTTTCTCGCGCTGGCGCTGGCGTATGCGCTGCTCGTGCTCGCCTGCCTCGCCTCACTGGCGAGCGAAGGCGAACTGACGCTCGGGCGCCAGCCGCTGGCCAACCTCGTCAAGACCGCCGGCGAGTTTGCCCGGCCGAGCTTTCTCGATGCCTGGTTCGGCAACCCACATCTCGAATACCGCAGCGACGACGGCACCCTGCTGCGCGTCGAGAACCGGCAGGAAGTCGAACTCGCCTACCTCGCCGGGCTCGGCCGGGCGACGTGGACGACGGTGCGCATCGCCACCCTGGGCTCGCTGCTCGGCGCCCTGCTGGCCTTGCCGCTGTCGGTACTGACCGCGCGCAACCTCGCGGCGCCACGCGCCCTCGCCTGGCCGGCCAAGACGATCCTCGACGTGGCGCGCTCGATCCACACCTTGGTCTTCGGGCTGGTGCTGGTCGGCATCGTCGGCCTCGGGCCGACCGCCGGCATCCTGGCGATCGCGCTGCACTCGATGGGCACCTACGGGAAGCTCTTTGCCGAGGCCATCGAGTCGCTCGACATGGCCGCCATCGACGCCGTGCGCAGCGTCGGCGCCGGGCCGGTGCAGGTGTTCTTCAACGCCGTCTGGCCCTCGGTACTGCCGCAGTTCGTCTCCAGCCACCTGTACGTCTGGGAATTCAACATCCGCGACTCGACGATCCTCGGCATCATCGGCGCCGGCGGCCTTGGCCTGCTGATCAGCGAGGCGACGTCGCTCTTCCAGTGGGGTCGCCTGGCAACGGTGCTGATCGTCATCGTCGTCCTGGTCGCCGGCTTCGATGCGGCCAGCCGGCGGATCCGGGAAGCGTTGCTGTGAGCCCCTGCCTCACCCTCGACTCGCTGCTCTGCCAGGCGCAGGGCAGGACGCTGCTGGCCATCGATCGACTTACCGTCGTGCACGGCGAGCGCCTGGCCATCATCGGCGCCAACGGCGCGGGCAAGTCCACGCTGCTGCGTCTCCTGAGCGGCTTCCTGCCGCCGGCGAGCGGTGCGCTCGAAGTGCTCGGTCGGCGCATGGACAGCCCCTTGCCACCACGCGAACTGCGCGCACTGCGCGTCGAGGTCGGCCAGGTGATGCAGGGGCTGCATCTCGTCGGACGCTTGTCGGCGCGGGAAAACGTGCTCATCGGCAGCCTCGGACGCGTCAGTGGCTGGCGTAGCTGGCTGCGCTGCTTCCCGGCCGACGAGCTCACCCGGGCGGCGGGAGCACTGCATTCGGTCGGCCTGCTGGCGCGCGCCGACACGCGCGCCGACAGGCTGTCCGGCGGCGAGCGGCAGAAGGTGGCGATCGCCCGCCTGTTGCTGCAGCGCCCGCGCCTGATCCTCGCCGACGAGCCGACGGCGGCGCTCGACCCCGCGGCGGCAGCCGAGGTCTGCCGACTGCTGGTCGCCGCGGCCGCCGAGGCGACGCTGATCAGCGTCGTGCACAACCCCTCGCTGCTGCCGCTGCTGGCCGACCGGGTGATCGGCCTGCGACTCGGACGCATCGCCTTCGACCTGCCGGTAGCGCAAGTCGACGAGCGCCGGCTCGTCGATCTGTATCGGCCGGCAGCCGGCGACGAGGCGTCGCTGCGGCCGGCGTCGGCGGCTATCGACCCACCGGCCAGGCTGGCGGCGCTTTCTTGAAGGCTCCTGGCCGATGGTGTATTGTGAATTTGCGGAGCGCGGCGGAGCCCGCCGCCGCGCTCCGCAATCAGGCTGCCGCCCTAGCCGGGCGCTCGCCCGGTCGGTCACTTTCGCGGAGGATCAGGCAATGTCTATCTCACCGTTCTTGATCGCTGCTCTGCTTGTCTTCGTCGGCTGCCTGTGGTGGGTGCGCCGGCGAGACAAGACGCGCACGCTGTCAACCGCAGGCCCGACGACGCCACAGCCCTATCGCTGCGTGGCCATACGACCCGGCCAGGAGGCCTGCCCTGGCGTCAGGAGTCTTGCCGGCCGGCGCTTCCTGGTGCCGGCGGCGCCGCCGCTGCCGCTCGCCAATTGCGCCGTGGCGAGCTGTCAATGCCGCTACGCCCACTTTGCGGACCGGCGCGACGATGAACGGCGGCACTCGAATGCGCTCCTGCGCGGCCTCACCCCGCATACCGGCAACATCGATCACCGTAGCGGCCGCGATCGCCGCCGGTCGGCTGCTGCCGGCGCAGACGCCAGGCATTGACGTGACGGAGCCTGGCGGCGTTACCCTGAGCACCCTCCTCCCGCCGTGGCCGCTCTTCTCCGCCTTCCTGCTGGCGAGCCTGGTGCTGGCGGTGACGCCTGGCCCGGGCGTGCTCTACATCGTCACCCGCAGTCTCGTCCAGGGCCGTCGTTCCGGGCTGACATCCGTTGCCGGCGTCGCTCTCGGCAATCTGGGCAACGCCCTGGCCGCGTCAACCGGTCTTGCGGCCTTGTTCGCGGTTTCCTCGCTCGCCTTCGCGGTTGTCAAGTACGCCGGCGCCCTCTACCTCGTCTATCTCGGCGTGCAGATGCTGCGCCTGCCGCCGGCCGAACTGTCGGCCCCCGTGCCGCCAGCCGCGTCACTTGGCCGCATTTTCCGCGACGGCTTCGTCGTCGCTCTGCTCAACCCCAAGACGGCCATCTTTTTTGCCGCCTTCCTGCCGCAGTTCCTTAGCCCGGACGGAGCACCCGCGCTGCAGGGCATGGCACTCGGCGTGCTCTTCGTCGCCATCGCAGCGGTCACCGACAGCGCCTACGCGTTGGCGGCGGGTACGGTCGCGCCCGCGCTGGCTCGTGCGCGTGGCCTGCGCCGTGGCGGTCGTTGGCTGGGAGGAGGCGCGTTCATCGGCCTCGGCGTTTTCACGGCGTTGACGGGGACGCGCGCAGCCAAGTAGGCGCGGCAGATCGGCGCCAGACTTGGCTGGCGCTTCCGCCGACCCCCCGCGCCAAGATCGGCGGTCAGGCCCCCGGCCGGCCGAAAGCCTCCCGGACTGCGCCACCGACTGCGCCACAGCCTGCCCCATAGCCCGGCAGCGTCGCCGGGCCACGCCGCCTCAGGCCGCTGGCCGCCGCCGTGAAACCCAGCCGACCAGACCGAGGCTACCCAACAGAAGCGCCGGGGTCGACGGTTCCGGCACTGCCGTGATTTCGAGGAACGGACGCAACGCCGCGTCCGCTGCTGCCGAAGACGCGTACAGCGAGGCAATCGGCCGACCCGAGGCCGCGGTGATGATGTCGGGCTGCAGCAGTTCGATGCCGAAGTTCGTGCCTGGGTCGGAGAGCCAGTCCCTGACCAGCGCGGTAACGTCGAACGACACCCACTGGTTCACGCCGTCCTGCATCGCCGACGTGAACGGTCCGGCCACCGCCGGCTGCGTCTCCCAGGTCACCGTCGTCTCGCTCCACGCCTCGGTG
>AATO01000063.1_pt1 | contig 31674 bp, 38 predicted proteins | sample 270628 | NCBI WGS metagenome assembly AATO01 (sample SAMN02954268, study PRJNA17657) | bioreactor sludge metagenome | biome: terrestrial; feature: bioreactor; material: sludge; isolation source: Enhanced Biological Phosphorus Removal (EBPR) bioreactor sludge | place: USA: Madison, Wisconsin | reverse complement strand
CAGTTCGTGCCGAACGGCCAAAGTACGCTGCATCAGGTTGAACTCAAGACCAACCACCCCCGCCAGCCCGACCAGCTTGCCTCGGATCAGCGCCTCTTCCGTGGGGCAGTCCATGTTCTCGATGCGATACACCGCTTGAGCCGATCCGGTTGTCGCTGGGGCTTGTGTCGTGGGTTGGATGATCGGCCCAGCCGAGCAGCCACACGCCGTGGAAGCGCATTCGCTCATAAATAACTCCTTCAAATCTATACAACTTCCATTACAAACCCTATAGTTACTATAGAGTCAAGTGAAATAAAGGAGATTGATGCATGGAAATCAGAATTGGCGACCTCGCCAAGCGCTCTGGATGCGAGGTTGTGACCATCCGCTACTACGAGAAGGAAGGGCTACTGCCGAAGCCAGCGCGAAGCGGTGGCAACTTCCGGCTGTACGGTGAGGCGCACATTGAGCGCTTGCAATTCATCCGTCATTGCCGTTCGCTCGACATGACGTTGAGCGAGATTCGCGCATTGCTGGGTCTGCGAGACAACCCGATGCAGGACTGTGGGGAGGTCAACACGCTGCTGGAGGCCCATATTCAACAGGTGGAAATGCGTGTGTCCGCGCTGTTGCAGTTAAAGCGGCACTTGGTTGATTTGCGCGAGAAGTGTTCTGGCTCTCGATCTGTAGAGGCGTGCGGCATTTTGCAAGGGTTGGGCAATTGCAATTGCCATGGTGAAAGTGCCACGAAAAGTCAAACATCTGGGTAAGTAAGGGCTTAGCGTGCTTTATTTTCCGTTTTCTGAGGCGACCCCTGCTACATCATCCGGCGTGATGCCGTAGCGAGCTAAGTCGCGCAGGTACGCCGTGTTGAATTGCATCGGCCCCACGTCATGCGTGCCGTTGGAGTTGCGCACCCACTGGCCCGGCTTCCCCCCTTCCTTCTCCGCCACCGCAAACACGATGTTCGCGGGAACTTGGTACTTCACAGCGGCCGCGATCGAGCAGACGACGCGCTCCTGAAGCTGGGGCGGAAGATCGGCAACAGGCATGAGCTTTCTGCTTTCCTCCTACCGATACCACTCTTCATTCCTGCGCCGGCTATCTTCGGCAGCAATTCGATCGTTGTACCGAGCCACGGCAGCGTTATAGTCGCGCGCATCGACCCAATAGCCGCCTCTTTCCGGCGTCCCGACATAGCGGGGAGCCAGGTCGCCGAGGTCGGTGTACTGGTGCCCGGTGTAGGCCGCGCAATAGCCCGGCATCTGGTTGTTGATCAACACCCTGCCACCGTCAGCGTCCCAGCTGTTCCACACGAGAAGCGTCACATTCAGTGAAGCCGCGTCGCAGCGGCCCGCGCCGTTCGCCATGGCGTTCACCAGCGAGCGCATTTCCGGAGTCTGATCCGACACCGGGCACAGGCTGAGGAAGTTGGCGCGTGCTCGCACGGTGTCGGACCACTTCCGTTTATGGATACTGAAATAGCGCGAGAGCGACGGCGAGCACTCGCTCGGCCGGGTGCTCGTCGCCAGGCACAGGGTGGCCTCGCACGCCAGGCGGGTATCGCCGGTCAGCACCTCCTGGGCACCGGCGGAGGCCGCGGTTGCGGCGGCGATTGCCAGGATGAACGGAGCGAAGACGCAGTGGTTTTTCATCGGGGAGGCTCCTTTCAAGAAGATCGGGCGGCGCGGTCACGGAATGCGGCGATTTCCGCTTCTGCGTCCACCGATTGGTCGTCTGCCTTTGCCAGGCTGTCGCTGCCGAATGCGGGTTGCTGGTCGCTCCTCGCCTTGATGGCCGCAGCGATCTTGCCGCCCGTCGTCTCGCCGATGCGATCCATCGCGGCATCCTTCACTTCGCCGGCTCTGGCCTTTGCGACGTCCCAGCTGCCTTGCGCCAGATTCGCCGCAGTGCCTGCGACGACCTTCCCGACCTTGGCCACTACGGAAGCCATGTCGCCCGACTGCGCTTGGCCCGGCGTTCCACCCCGCTTGGCGCTCGCCTGCCTGGTGTCGGATCTGCCGGAATGTGAACTGCTGCCACCAGACGGCCCGCCGCCGGCTGAACTGCTGTCCATCGCCGCCGCCAGCGGGCTTGCGCCGCTACCGGCCGACGATCGGCCCGCACCCGACGAACTGCCGCCGGCCAGGCTCGCAAGCATGTCGCTACCACCGGCCACGTCCTGCGACGCTTTCGAGCACGCCGCCATCAAGGCTTGAGTACCGCCAGCCATGCTCGCCGCCCCGGTGGCAATGGCTGCGCCGGCGACACCCACGGCCGCACTGGCCATGCCGACCGCCGCCATCGCCGCGCCCGTACCGAGGCCACTGCCCATGGTGTGTACGCTGCCACCCATCGCCAGGCCGCCGATCAACGAAGGCAGTTTGGTCACGAGCGCAAACAGCACCACGGCGACGATCAACATCACGCCCAGTTCCTTCAGGCTGATGCCCGGATCCATCCCGGCGTAGTACTGGTCGACGAAGGATTTGCCGATGCCAACCAGCAGGACCATGGTAAAGAGCTGCGCGGCAATGTTCAGAACGGTCTTGTAGTAGCCGATCGCCATGTCGGAGGTCCAGCGGGACCCACCAAAGCCGAGGAAGAACACGCCGGCGTAAGACAGGATCCAGCCACTCACCAGGAGCACCAGCATGTTCACACCGATCAACGCCAGGATGATGAGGATGGCAGCGCTGATGAGGATGCCGACCGCACTGTCAACGGGTGACAATATCGACGACTTGTCGAGCACCTTGAAGAAGATGTCGAAGCCGATATCGACAATGCCCGACGGGGTCAGCGTGGCGCCTGTCCCGGTGGCCATGCCGCCGAGGGTGCGTAGGGAATCCATGATGTCGGTAGCGAAGCGCGGGCCGTTGGTGAGCAACCACCAGAAGAAGCCGGTGAACACCGTGAACCGGAAGAACTCGGCGTAGAAGTCACCCAGGTCAGCTTTGCGCAAGGCCAGCATGCCGAAGGTCCAGACCATCGAGATCACGGCGAGCGTCCAGAACAGGAAGCTGGCTCGCGCCGTGATGACGCCTGCCCAGGCGCTGGCCGCAGCCGCATAGCGCGCCAGGACGTTGTCGAGGACACCCGCATTGTTGATCGCTGCCTGGGCGTCGATGGAGAAAAACGCCAGCCACAATAGCATCGTAATACTGGCGCTCTTGAGTACGGTGGGCAGGCTCATCGCTTACCTCACCATTCTTTCTTTGGACTGGGTGTGAACCCGGGACCGCGACGCGCACACGCCGAGGCGAATTGCTCGCGCGTCCCCTTGTCCTCGATCTTGAGCATGTTTTCCCACTTGCAGTTTTCGTCGTTCACGGCCGGCACTTCCTTCTTGGGCGTTTCTGGTGAGCAGGCGCTGATCAAGGAGGACACAAGGGCTGCCAGCGTCAGGAGGGCAGGGCGGTTGGTGATCATGTCGATTCCTTTCGTTTACCAGTTACGGACCGGGCTGGCGACGTAGCTCCCCTGACGCAGTTGCTCGCCGGCAGCGGCTTGTTGTGCTTCCCGATCCGCAAGCACCTGGTTGCGGGTGGCGATGGCGTTCTGCTCGGCCACCAGCAGGGCGCGGATTTGCAGCAGTTGGTTGGCCTGCTGGCTGGCGAGCTGATTCGCGTAGCTGATCGCCTGCATCTGGCCAGTCGCACCCTGCGCGCTCGCCTGCAGGCGCTGCAAGGTCATGGCATCCGCTTCCAGGGCGGCTTGTTGCTTGTCGAGGCCACGGAACAGCGCATCGGTGGCCCTCTTCTGTGCTTCGGAGCCGAGGCGTTGGTTCTCCTTGATCGCGGCCCACTCCGCGTCGGTGCAACCGCCTTGCCTGAAGCAGGGCGAGCCGCGGTAATAGGACGCATCCTGGAACTTGCCGAGGTACGCGTCGATGCTCCCCAGGTTGGTCTTGTAGTAATTCAGCGTGTCGATCGCACTGCGCAGCTGGTTCATCGTGCTGGTGGCCGAGTCCCAGATATAGGCTGCCGGCGCCAGCGTGTTCTGCAGCATGTTTTCGTACTGCTGCAGTTGCGTCTGGTACTGCTGAATCTGCTTCAGCGTCTGGGCGACCGCTTCGATCGAGCTGATGACGGTCTGCGAGAGGTTCGCGGTGTCGATAACCGGGATCCCTGCTGCATGCGTCGGCGTCGTCATTGCCGGGCCGGCGAACAGGGCCAGAAGCAGGGCCCGAAGCAGGGTGCCTGTGGCAGTTAGCTTTGTGGCGGCTGGTTTGCTGGTCAAGACTTTCATGCTCACTGCTCCTTGGCGTCAGTAGTCAAACGATTGGTACGGCTTGGAGAACGTCATGTCCCTGGCGACAATGACGTTGAAGCGATACCCCGGCCGGATCTCGAGCGTCGGTGCGATGTTCATGTTCTTGGCGATCAACTGCGCGGTCACTTGGCCGAGCTGCTGGCCCAGGGCTTCGCTCATCGCGCTGCTGGCGGTCGGTGCGCCATAGACACTGTTGCCCTGGTTCTGGCCCTGGCTGTAGGTGATGCCGGCGGTCACGGCAGACATCAGGAGGGCTGATCCGAACAGGCGCAGGTAATGATTGTTCACCTGGTCCGTAAGGCCAGCATAGCCGACACCATCGGCGCCCGGCATGGCGCCGATATCGATCGCCTTGCCATCGGGGAAGACGATGCGTTGCCAGGCGACGAGCACGCGCGCCTGGCCGTAGGCGACATCACTCGAGTATCGGCCGACCAGGCGCGAGCCTTGCGGGATCAACAGATGTTTGCCGGTTGGCGTGTCGTACACATTCTGCGCGACCTGGGCCATGATCTGGCCCGGTAGTTGGGAGTTGATCCCGGAGATCAGCGTTCCCGGGATGACGAAGCCAGCCCGCAGCTCAAACGGCGAGCGCGGCGCTTCCATCCGGGAATCCAGCTTCCAGCGATCGCCCTGGTCGCCGCTGCTGCTGCCGCTGCTGCCCCCGCTGCTGCCATTTCCGAATTGCGCGACGTTGTTCCTGCCGCCCGCGGCCGCTGAGGGCAGCAACTGGGGAGACGACGAGGCGGCACCGCTGCCGCCGCCCCCGATGCCGGCACCCTGCAGTGTCGCCAGCCGGGCCTTGTAGGCTGCCGTCGGGTCGTCGTGCACCGCGGCCTCGCTCTGTTGCCGTAGGGCTGCCAGGCGCGCCAGTGTTTCCTCCCGGCTACCCGGTGCGCCGGCATAGCCCGCAGCGCCGGGCGCCGAGCCGGCGCTGCGCGGGGCAACCATCTGCACCGTGGTTTTGGCCTTCACCGCTTCTTCGAGCTGCTGCATCTTCGCCATACGGATGCGATTCAGTTCTTCGTCACGGGAGCTGCTCTGGGGCGTGCCACCGCCGGCCGAGGTCGGTGGCTTTGGCGGGGTATCGAGGTTGTCCGGGCGTGCAATCAGCACGGCGCCGTCGGTGGTCGCGGGCGGGGAGAGTTCGGGGACTTGCAGCGGCTTCGCGGCTGCCGGTGGAATGATTCCATCCTTCTGTTCGCCGGCGATCTCGCTGGCGAACAGGCGGGTATTGCCACCCTTCTCCTTCGGCCCGCCGTTGGGCTTGTTCTGCTGGGCATTACGGTCCGCAGCGACCAGCACCATGATGGCCAGGAACACGGTCATGACACCGCCGACGAGATACACCGGCAGGTTATTGACCCGGCGCACGCCGGATTTTCTCGAGAGTTCGCCGGGCGACGCCTCGGGGGACATCTGGTCTTCGGTCACTTGGTCAACCATCGCCGGTCACTCCTTGCGAACCCAGGCACCGGCCGGCGCCACGCGGTCGTTCTGTGCCAGGTAGGCGCGGCTGAGCGATTGCTGCCCGACCATCACGGTGATCCGGTAAAGGTTCGGACTGGCCGCTGTGTCGAGCAGGTAGTGCAGGTTCAGCCCTGGCGCAGTCGCCGCTGCGGCTTCCGGAGAGCCTGCCTGCGGGGCCGTTCCCGGCTTGAACTCCACGAGCGCATAGCCCTTCGCCCGCAGTGCTTCCACCAGGGCGCTGCCATAGGCATCCGGCGTCGGCTGGCCAAGATGGAAGCGCGTTCTTGCCGGCGGGTACAGGGTGACCAGCTGCTTGACCGTGTCGGTGGCAATCCTTTCCTCCAGGCCGGCTGGGGGCTCGGTCGCGAAGTTGCCGTAGGGCGCGGTCGACGCACAACCGGCCAGAGCCATCACCAGGAGCGCGGAGAGGGCGAACTGGCGCATGGCTATTTCCCCCTTTGGATTGTCACGCGATCCTGCGACGAGCCGACGCCGGCAATCAGGATTGCCTTGTCGAACACGCTATCGACGATGTAACGGTCGCCCTGAACGCGGTAATTGACCATCACGGTTTCATCGTCGGTGAACACGCCGCCGTCCTTGCGCACCACCAGCAGCGCCGGCGCTTCGGTCTGGGCCATCGTCGAAGGCATCTGGATGACGGTCTTGCGGCCATCGTTGTAGACCCGCACCGGCTTCCAGGCCGCGCTGCCCGATACCTCGTACTCGAAGCTCAGGTTGCCCATGTACTCGCGGGTTCCCGGCATCGTCCGGTCTTCGCGGTCCCTCCCTTCGCGGGCCTTGATCGCTTCCCACTTGGCCATGGCCTCCTCGGGGTAGGTGAAGGACACCTGCGGCATGTACTGGGTGCGATGCGAGCGCAGCTTCAGGTGATAGCTGCGTCGGTTGGTGGTCACGACCATCGACGTTTCCAGGCCGACGTCGAGCGGTTTGATGATCAGGTGCTGCACTTCCCCCGCGCCGCTGCCAGTGACGGCCGGTTCGACCGTCCAGCGGGCGGTATCGCCGAGGTTGATCGAGTTGACCTGCTCGCCGGCCTGCAGGGCGACGTCGCACACTTGCAGCACCGCGCAGACGATACTCGGTTGCTACGCGCCGTACAGGAACTTGATCGAGCCGTTGGGCCCGGTCACCGGCGCAACCCCTTTGGCCCTCGGGTTCTTCCACTTCTCGGCGATGGCAATGGCCGCTTTCTCCTGCTGCGTCAGGGTCGGGTTCTTGTCCGAAAAATACAGCTCGGTCAGGTGGTCGCCCGGGGCTGCCAGGACAATGGCGGAAGCGACGCCAGGGAGCAGGGCGAAGAGCGGTTTTTTCATGAGGGCTCCTTTCTTAGAGCTGCTTCGCCCAGGAGAAGTCACGGACGTACAGGCCGATCGGATTGTTGCGAATCTGTTCTTCGCTGGTGCTGGGGGTCGGTTCGGCGACATAGACCGTCACCAGGGCACGCATGCGGAAGGGCTGGCCCTTCAGGATCCCCTGGCGGTCGCGGCTGGTCTCGACCCAGTCGACCTGCCAGGTTTCCGGCGTTTGCGGCAGCACCGAGGCGATCTCGATGCTGACCGTCTCCTTGGCGGCCCGCTTGAACGGGCTGGAGTCTTCGGCGCCGTTCAGCCATTCGTTCATCCTGGCCGTGGCCGGGTCGTTCGGTGCGAGCATCGAGTACACGCGGAACACCGCCTTGCGCTGCAGGGCCACGTCGGGTGTTACCAGGCGCGCGTCGGCGATGAAGGAAGCCACCGACGCTTCGATCACCCGGGCATCGGCCGGTGTGGCGCGATCGGCCGGCGCCACGGCCACGGCCTGCCCGAGCCGGTCGACCTGGACGACATACGGCACGAATTTCGATTGGCTGCCGATGTGGATGATGCCGCCGACACCCGCCAGCGCGATCAACAGCGACAGGATGCCGATCACCTGCCAGGTCTGGCGCGACGACACGACGCCGCCGACATGTTCGTTCCAGGTCCGACGAGCGGCCAGGTAGGGGTTCTCGCTTTCGTCCTGGCGGAAACCCCAGGTCGTCGGTTCTTTGGCGCTTTGGCGATCGGCGTCCGCTGCGGGCTTTCGGCCGATCAGGCGCTTGAGTGGGTCTGCGAAGTTCATGCGGCGACTCCATAGGTGTCCAGCGTCAATCCCCGCCCGGCCAGCCACTCGTGCACCCAGCCATCGCCCAGCTTGCTCTCCAGGTGCTGGATGGTGGCCAGCGACTCCTTGTCGGAGGCGCCGACGAAGGCGAGCGCCAGGGGGCCGAGGGCGAGGTCGTACAGGCGGCGGCCGTTCTCCGAGACGTAGTAGTACTGGCGCTTGGGAATGGCTGTCGCCAGAATCTCGATCTGCCGGGTGTTGAGGCCCATGCGGCGGTAGAGGGCGGCCGTGTCCTCGTCGCGGGCATAGAGGTTGGGCAGGAAGATCTTGGTCGCGGTCGATTCGACGATCACATCCAGAATGCCTGAATTGGCGGCGTCGGAAAGACTTTGCGTGGCCATCAGCACCAGGCAGTTGGCCTTGCGCAAGACCTTGAGCCACTCGCGGATCTTGGCGCGAAAGGCCGGGTGCCCGAGCATCAACCACGCCTCGTCGAGCATGATCACGGCCGGCTGGCCGTGCAGGGCGCGCTCGATGCGTCGGAAGAGATAGAGCAGTACCGGCAGCGCGTACTTCTCGCCGAGGTTCATCAATTCGTCGATTTCGAAGACGGTGAAATCGGAGAACGACAAGCCGTCTTCTTCGGCGTCCAGCAGGTGCCCCATGGCACCATCAACGGTGTATTGACGGATCGCGTCGCGGATCGCTTCGTCCTGGATGGTGACCGAGAATTCCGACAGGGTGCGGCCGCCGCTGGCGTGCAGACTGAGGATCGCATGGCCGATCTCGTTGCGCTGCGCCGGCGTGGTGTGCAGGTCGTTCAAGGCGAGGAGGGTGTCGATCCACTCCATCGCCCAGGCGCGGTCGCCCTTGGTTTCGAGGAACTGCAGCGGGCAGAAGGCCAACTGATCGTCGTCGGCCGCCACCGTGAAGTGCCGGCCGCTGCGACCCTGGGTCTGGGCGCGGATGGCGGCAGCGAGCGGATACATCGCCATGCCCTTGTCGAAGGCAAAGATCGACATGCCGGCGTAGCGGCGAAGCTGCGCAGCGAGGATGCCGAGGTGGGTCGACTTGCCGGAGCCGGTCGGGCCGAACAGGAAGGTATGGCCAAGGTCGCGCACGTGCAGGTTCAGGCGGAACGGTGTCGCGCCGTGGGTGACGCAGTGCATCAGCGCCGGCGCGAGTGGCGGGTACATCGGGCAGGGGGCAGCGTTGCTGCCGGTCCAGATGGTGCTCGTCGGCAGCAGATCGGCCAGGTTCATGGTGTTGATCAGCGGCCGGCGGACGTTTTCCACGCCGTGGCCGGGCAGGCTGCCGAGGTAGGCGTCCATGGTGTTGAGGGTCTCGATGCGGGCGGCGAAGCCGAGGCGGTTGACGGCCTTTTCCACCTGGCGGGCAGACGCTTCCAGGCGGCTGCGATCCTCGTCCATGAGCACGACAACGCTGGTGTAGTAGCCTTGCGCGACTAGGCCGCTATTGACTTCGGCAATCGCCGCTTCGGCATCGGCGACCATCGACAGCGCGTCCTGATCGATCGGCCCGAGGTGGGTGTTGAAGACCTGGTCGAAGAAGCCGCGAATCTTCTGCCGCCATTTCTTGCGGAACTTGTCGAGGTGTCTTACCGCCTCGTGCGTATCCATGAAGATGAAACGCGACGACCAGCGATATTCGCAGGCCAGCTCACCGAGGGCGGTCAACATGCCCGGCGTCGATTCCAGCGGGAAGCCTTCGATGGCGACGACCTGGATGAACTTGCGGCCGACCTTCGGCACGACGCCGGTCCACAGTTCCTGCCCACCGATGAGCGCGTCCAGGTACATCGGGTTGCTCGGCAACTGCACCGGATGATTCACGCCGGTGACGCAGAACTGCAGCCAGCGCAGGAAGTCATCGTGGGTGACTGCCGAACCGTCCTCGTTGACCACCTGGTGGCCGCGTAGCCGCTGCAGCTCCACCGCCGACGACAGCCGCGACTCGATGCTGACGCACTCGCGCTTGAAGAACTCGATCAAGCCGTGGGTGTGCGCCTTGTGGTCGGGTGCCTTGGCGTCATCGTCGAACATCAGCTCGACGAACTTGCGCTGCGCGAGCAGCGCCGGGAACCAGGTCAGCGTCAGCACATAGTAGCCTTCGTAGAGGGTGCCCAGACCCTCGAACAGTTGCCGCCGCTCCTCGTCGATCGCTGCCGACACCCCGTCGGGAAAGTGGGAGGTGCCACGATCGAGATAGTTGGGTGCTGGCAGCCGCGCTGCGTCCACGTGCACCATCCAGCCATTGCCGAGACCGGAGAGCGCCTGGTTGATGCGCAACGAGACGATCTCGCGTTGCTCGTCGGTGCTGCTGGCGTTGTCGGCGCCCTTGTACAGCCAGGCAGCCAGGAAGGCGCCGTTTTTGCCCACCATCACGCCGTCGTCGACCATCGCGGCGTAGTTGAGCAGGTCGGCCAGCCCGGCATCCCGCGAGCGATGCTTTTTGAGCTTCAGTTCCTCGTCGACCGCACGGATGCGGGCGTAAAGCACGAGCAGCAGCAAGGCGCCGAGGGTGGCAATGGCGAAGGCAATTCCGGCGATCATTGGTACTGCTTCCCCTGGCTGGTCGTGTTGTCCCGGAAGGGCGTGCTGCGCGCCGGGTAGTACGGCTTGTAGCGCCGGTGCCGCAGGTACACGTGGCGCATCCGGGGGTCTGCCTTGGCCATGATCCGCAGCGCGTAGAGCGCGCCGAACCAGAGCAGCAGCCCGACGACCGTGGCCCGCAGCTCCTGTGCGCTGAAGACCAGCGCGAAAGCCAGCAGACCCGAGAACATGACCAGTTCACGATCGCCGCCCATGAACAGGTTGTCCCGATTACCGGCCCGCCGAATGGGGATCTTGCGCAGCGCCATGCTCAGGCGAGCCTTCCCGGAGCGATCCCGCCGGCAAGCTGGACCGGGTCGAACCCGCCTGCACCGAGGGCGGCGATTTCTGCGCCACGGCCGAAGAAGCTGCTCATCATGTTTTGCGCGCCAACCAGCAGGGCCATGACGAGAACGACGAAGATCAAGGTGCGGAAGAAGCCGTTCAGATCGCCACCGAAGATCAGCACGCCACCCGCAACGACGATGCCGATCATCGCCAGTGCGAACGCCACCGGGCCGGTGACCGAGTTGCGGAGGTTGGTCAGCCAGCTTTCATAGGGCAGCGACCCGCCGGTGCCTTCCGCTGCCAGGGCGTGTTGCGGGACCAGCAAGAACACCAGCAGGAGGATCGCCAGTCCGCAATAGAACAGAGTCGAACGGGCGAGCGGGTAGGGGAGGGCGGGCGAGTGCATGGGGCTGGCTCCTTTACAGAGGACGAGTGAGGTAAGCGCCGTTGGCGTAGCCGGCCACTTCCAGGATCTCCTGAACGCAGCGGCCTTCGGGGGTGCGAGCGATATGGACGATGACGTGCACCGCTTCGCCGATCAGCGGTTCGATCGGCCGCGGTGATTCCGGGTGCATGCTGATCAGCATGGCGAGGCGGTCAAGCCCGGACCGGGCATTGTTGGCGTGGAGCGTGGCCGCACCGCCTTCGTGGCCAGTGTTCCAGGCCATCAGCAGGTCCAGCGCTTCGGGGCCGCGTACTTCGCCGACCAGTATCCGGTCGGGCCGCATGCGCAGGGTGGTCTTGAGAAGCATGGTCATCGTGACTTCGAGCGAGGTGTGGTACTGCACGAAGTTCTCGGCGGCACACTGGATCTCGCCGGTGTCCTCGATGATGAAAACGCGCTCGGCGGGATCGAACTCGACCATGGCGTTGATGATCGCGTTGACCAGCGTGGTCTTGCCGGAACCGGTGCCACCGATCACCAGGATGTTCCGGTGCGCCTTGATGGCGGCCGTCAGGGTCGCCTGCTGCGCAGCGGTCATGATCCCAGCCTCGACGTACTGGTCGAGCGTGAATATCGCCACGGCCTTCTTGCGGATGGCGAAAGTTGGCGCGGGAACGACCGGCGGAAGCTGGCCGGCGAAGCGCGAGCCATCAATCGGCAGTTCGCCTTCGAGAATCGGCTTGTGCCGCGTCACTTCCTTGCTGTGATAGCCGGCAACGGTCTTGATGATCGCTTCGGCGCGCGCGAAGGAAATGCTGCCAATGCAGTGCATCTTCTCGCCCAGCCGCTCCTGCCACAGCCTGCCGTCGGCATTGAGCATCATCTCGACGGTCCTGGGGTCGGCCAGGGCGTCCATCAGGAGCGACCCCAGATCACGCTCCAGCTTCCTCTTCGCCCGTTCCTTGAGGGAGGAAACGGACTCTTCGATTTCTGCCATTTATCGATCCTCGTCTGCTTCGGTTGGATGCCAACCTTCGACACACAAGAAACGATATAACGAATTACAGAACTTTGCAAGACAACGACTATGGTGAACCAGAAGGCGGCTATGTGCAAGCCTCAGACTAAGTCGATGGAGCGAACAGCGGGTACTGGCGTCGGAGAGGTGGCCCTTGCTGACAAACTGGGGCGCTCGTCAGGCGTGGATCGTGGAATCCGGAACTGGGCGTGGTCGGCGCGGAATGCGCCTTTGCAGGGGAGGAAGCAGGAGGGAGGAGGAGGGCAGGGAGGGCTTCAGCGGCTAAAGACCCTCACCTGGCGTCAGGACGAGGACGGCTTGCGTAACTTGCTCCGTGCCGCTTCGTCCCACTTCTTGACGATGAATGCCTGATGTTCCGGCAGGACCGCCGACACCCGCACCACGCCTTCGGGAAGGCTCCGCGGGGCGGTTCCGCCGGCCAGGGCATCCAGGCTCTCACGGTCAAGGTCGGTCGATTCCAGGAGAGTCGGCAGCGGCGTCTCCAGCGCTTCCGCGATCGCTTCCATGATCTTCAAGGAAGGGTTCGCCTTGCCATTGGTCAGGTCGGACAGGAAAGAGATGGAGATGTCGGCCTTTGCGGCCAGTTCGTTCTTCGTCATGCCGCGCTCGTCGAGCAAGCGAAGGATGTTCGTGAAAAAGATGTGGTTGTGCACAGTGCCCGTCGCCGTCCGGTTGTGCGGCTTTTATGAAATTTAGCCGCTAAAGTTCTTGATCTTGGATTGTGTTTTAGCTAAAGCGTGGTTTGATGCCATCCGGAGAAGCGGGTCTGCAGACGACGCCGGCCCATCGATCGGCAATCCTGCCCGTCGACGTGGCCAGCCGACAGCCGTTAATGATCGGCGTCGTATGCACCTTCACGATCCCCCGGGAAATCGAAAGCAAGAAACACGCCGTATTACCTGTGTCGCATAAAATCAATGGCTTGGTTCTGGTTTGTGGGAAACGGAAGGGCGAACTGTAAAAATAGTCGACAGTCATTCGCAACCCGGTGGCGGTGCTGGGGTTTGGGCGTGACCAGTGCTTCCGGGTATTTTGGGTTGCAGGCGGCAGGCATATCCACCGCGGAGGGTGCATTGCTTCACTGATCGGGTTCGAGATCGTCGTGTTCGCCGCCCTGGAGCGCTTGCAGTTCTTCCGTCAGCGCCTCGATGCTCGGCAGGACGCCCGCCATGGCATCAGGCAGGGCGGTGCGGTAGGTGGAGACCCCCATCGGCGCATGGATGTCTCGGAGCGCATACTCAACGACCGTTCCTTTCTTGCTCTTGCAGAGCACGAGACCGATCGTTGGCGCATCGACAGTCTGGTTGCGCACCAGCTCATCGACGGCGGCGAGGTAGAAATTGAGTTTGCCGACGTACTCGGGCCGGAAGGCGGTATTCTTGAGCTCGATCACCACGTAGCAGTGCAGGCGGGTGTGATAGAAAAGCAAGTCCATGAAGAACTCGTCGCCGTCCACCTCAAGACGGTACTGACTTCCCACAAACGCGAAACCGACGCCGAGTTCGATCAGGAAATCTCGCAGGCGCAGCACGAGCGCCTTTTCGATGGTGCGCTCGTTTGACGCATCCGTGATCCCGAGGAAGTCGAAGGTGTAGGGGTCCTTGAGGATGTCGCGTGCCAAGTCCGACTGTGGCGACGGCAGCGCACGATCGAAGTTGGTTTGCGCGGCGCCCACGCGCCGGTGCGCGGCCGTCTCGATCTGGAGTTCGAGCACCGACCGGCTCCAGCCGTTTTCGATGGTCTTGCGGATGTACCACTCGCGGGTCGGACGGTCTTTGGCCTGGTCGATGATGACGCAGTTGTGCCGCCATGGAATTTGTCCACCAAGCTGGTGGACAATTGCTTCCTCTGGCCACGCTGAGGCAAATGCCCGCATGTAGAGCAGATTGGTGCGGGAAAAACCTCTCATGTCGGAGAACTCGGCACGGAGGTCGCGGGCCAGTTGGTCGATGACCTTCGCCCCCCAGCCCTGGGCGGATTGGCGTTCGAGAATCTCCTTGCCGATACGCCAATAGAGCAGGACCAGTTCCCGGTTAACGGCGAGCCCGGCCTTGAGTCTCGCCGTGCGGATGGTGGTCTTCAACTCCGCCAGCCATGCGGCGTAGTCGGGAGGGATGAGCAACTGTGTTCCAAGTCAAGCGTTTTTAGGGGCGTTTGGGTGTTCTGGATTCCAGGGGATACCCGATTTGACGATCGCGTTCATAATCGTCAGCATCTTATGCATGCAAGCGACCAAGGCGACCTTTTTGAGCTTGCCTTTGGCGAGCAACCGTTCGTAGAAGATCTTGATCACCGGGTTGTACCGTATGGCGCTCAGGGCCGCCATGTATAAAGTGGTACGCACTGTCGCGCGACCCCCCCAGGTGATGCGCTTGCCCTTGTGGCGACCGCTGTCCGCGTTCAAGGGAGCCACGCCGACCAGCTTGCCAATTTGCGCATGGGTGAGTTGCCCCAACTCAGGCAAGGCGCCCATCAGAGCCGCTTGCATGCAGGGCCCGACTCCTTTGAAATCCTTGAACAACGCGAGCTTCTGAGCAAAATGTCCCTTCAACATGCCATCGATGTTCTTGTCAATCAGCGCAATCTGCCGATCGAGCATCTTGAGTACCAGCTTGATGCTTTTGTGCTGCGACGGATGGCTCGTGGCCAAGCGGTTTGCCTCCGCCACGCGCATGGCGACCAACTGGTTGTGGCGCACCAGCAAGGCTTCCAGTGCCTCCTGGTTGGCGTCGGGCAGTTTCATCAACAGCCGCTCCCGCTGCGCGGACTGGTGCAGCGTTCTCCCAAAGTGCGAGAGCACTCGCGCATCAATGGCGTCCGTCTTGGCGAGGTATCCCATTGATTTCGCGAAATCCCTCGCCTGCCGTGGATTCACCACCATCACCGGCAGACCGGCCGCACAGAGCGCCGCTGCCACTGGGCGCTCATAGCCACCCGTGGCCTCCAACAGGATCACGCCAATTCGCTCCGCAAGCAGCTTCAGCCGGTTCACCAAGGCTCCGATCTCCTTCCCGCTGTTGGCGATGCATTCGGTCTTGGACTGGTCGTCCAGAGCAAGTTCGAGCGTGTCTTTCGCAACATCAATGCCGGGGAAAATCAATTCCGGAACGTTCATCTATAGCCATCCTTGCAAATACGAGGTCACGCTCTTGCGACACGCGCCAACAAGCAACTGTTCGGTATCCAGACAAACGGCTGACCAAGCATGCCAAGTGCTCATCCACGGGCTTGAGGTCCCAGAGGGACATCGGGCTATGCCTGGCCTTCCGAACTCTCCTCGACAACATTCATGCGGCTCTCCGTCACCCACACCTTGGGGCTCTGCCCCAAACCCCGCACTCGCCGTGAGGCAGGGCTGGGGATGATACACCCCTCCCCAGCCCCTGCCTCCAGCGTACTTGGCTTACAGGGCGTCAAGAGACTTTCGCGGCATAAACGCGAGAGAAAAAACCTCTCTCGCATTTATTCCACGGTTCTCTTGACCCCCTTCCAGCCATTCCTTCCCGCCCTCTCCCAGATGAGCCAAAAGCCACGAAAGAAAGCATACAAGGGAACGGCCACGCGGGCCATCGAACATCGGTGCACGGTCAGCGTCGGCGTGGCCTTGTTCACGGGTCATGAAGGCGACGCGGACGACATCCTGCAGCGGGCCGATGCGGCGATGTACGACGCCAAAGAGGCGGGGCGCAATTTGATCCGGTTTCACGACCGGCTGGCTTGAGGGCTCGCCCCTCTTTTCCTCAGCCTGGAATTGCGCCGGCTGCGCTTCTCCCTCTGCGGTCGACGCCAATACGCAGTTCGACATCACCGGCAGCCGCCCCGAAGCCGCGCAGCACGGGATTGTAGCGTCGCCCCTCATCGTGCCGGCGATCCTCGAAGCGCGCGTACCGCCAGCCGCAGGCCGACGAGTCGCAGGTGTTCAGCGCCGTAGCCCGGATGCAGCGCCAGCGAAATCCGGGGCCCCAAGGCTGGCCCCCCACCAGACGCGCTACCCCGCGCCTCCGCGCAACCATAACGCTCCCCTCGCCGGCAGACGACCCGCCCGTCCGGCGCTTGACACGACCCAGGGGCCCCGGGATACTCCGCCTGCCGACGCGCTGACGGGGCGACTGCGTACGCCGCCGCGAAAAGCCGCTGGCGGCTCGCTTCAGGCCTCTGCAGCCGAGCTTCTGACGCCCCCTTACTGCCCCCCTCCCATGGCCGAACCCGAGAAACTCCCCGCCGCTTCGCTGTCGCAGCTCACCATCGATCGCAGCGCGGCCCCGGCTCGGCGTCGCCGGCGGAGCTGGGTCGGCTGGCTGGCGGGTGCGCTCGTCGCCGCCGGCATCGCTGCCTTCCTTCTCGTACCGGGAAAGACCGAAGTCCAGGTCACCAGCGTGCTCAGCGCCTACCCGTCGCAGCAGTACACACAACTGACCGCTTCCGGCTACGTGGTCGCGCAACGGCGCGCCTCGGTAGCCTCCAAGGGAACCGGCCGACTGATCGAGCTGCGGGTGCGTGAGGGGAGCCCGGTGCAGCAGGGCGAACTGATCGGCCGCCTCGACGCCAGCGACGTGCAGGCCGCGCTGCTCGTCGCGCAGGCGGCGATCGGCCAGGCAGCGGCCGGCGTGCGGCAGGCGGAAGCCAACCTCGAACAGGCGCAGGCCGAGGCCGCCAACGCCGAGGTCGAATTCCAGCGCCAGCAGACCTTGCGCACCCGCGGTTTCGTCTCGTCGCAGGCCGTCGACGCTGCACAGCGCCGCGCGCTGGCGGCACGCGCGGGGGTCGGCGCCGGGCGCGCGGCAATCGGCAGTGCCAGGGCCGCTCTCGCGCAGGCACAGGCGCAGGTGAGCGTGCAGCGGGTCAACCAGGACAACACCGAGATCCGCGCGCCGTTCGACGGCGTGGTGCTGGTTAAGAACGCCAACGTCGGCGACATGATCACGCCTTTCTCGGCGGCGGCGGGCACCTCGGGCGCTGTCGTGACGATGGCCGACATGAGCACGCTGGAGGTCGAGGCGGACGTTTCCGAGAGCAATGTCGCCAGGGTCCGCGTCGACATGCCGGTGGAGATCACGCTCGATGCGATCCCCGATGCGCGCTTCCGCGGCAGCGTTGCCCGCGTCGTGCCGACGGTGGACCGCGCCAAGGCGACGGTGGTGACCAAGATCCGCTTCGAGAAGATCGACGCGCGCATCCTGCCCGAAATGAGCGCGAAGGTGAATTTTCTGTCGCAGCCGGCGAGCGACGCCGACCAGACGCCGGTAGTCGCCGTCAACCCGCGGGCGATCACCGAGCGCGCCGGCAGCAAGGTGGTCTTCCGACTGGTCGGCGAGACCGTCGAAGCCGTCCCGGTGACGCTTGGCCGCAAGCTCGGCGACGCGCAGGAGCTGACCGGCAGCCCGCTGCAGCCCGGCGAACGCCTGGTCCTGGCGCCCACGGAACGCCTCGCTGCCGGCGCCAGCGTGGTCGTCTCGGGCAAGTGAGCGGCGCCGTGAAGAGCCGCGCTTGAGCACTGACCCGGCCAGTCCGCTGATTCGCATCCGCGGGCTCTCGAAAGGCTATCGGCGCGGCGACCAGGTGATTCCGGTGCTGCTCGACCTCGACATGGACGTCGCGGCAGGCGAGTTCGTGGCCCTGATGGGTCCGAGCGGCTCAGGCAAGAGCACGCTGCTCAACCTGATCGCCGGCATCGACAAGCCGTCGAGCGGCACCATCGAGATCGGCGGCGTCGATATCGCCGAACTGAGCGAAGGCGAACTGGCCGACTGGCGCGCCGCCAACGTCGGCTTCGTCTTCCAGTTCTACAACCTGCTGCCGGTGCTCAGCGCGCAGGACAACGTCGAACTGCCTTTGCTGCTGACCGGGCTGTCGAGCCGCCAGCGCGCCGAGCGTGCGCGCCTCGTCCTCGGGCTGGTGGGCCTCGCCGACCGCGCCGACCATTATCCGAACGAACTCTCCGGCGGGCAGCAGCAGCGCGTGGCGATCGCGCGTGCGCTGGTCAGCGACCCCCTGCTGATCGTTGCCGACGAACCCACCGGCGACCTCGACCGCGTCACTGGCGAGGAGATACTCGGACTGCTCGAACAACTCGTCGTCGAGATGGGCAAGACGATCGTCATGGTCACGCACGACCCGAAGGCTGCTGCGCGAGCGCGCCGTCTGGTGCACCTCGAGAAGGGCGTGCTGGTCGACGAGGTCGGCGCGTGACGCCGGCGCGTGCAGGAGGCGGCCGATGTTCCTGCTCCGGCTCCTGCTGAAAAACGCCTTTCGCCACAAGCTGCGCACCGGCCTGACGCTGATCGGACTGGTGGTGGCGATCTGCGCCTTCGGTCTGCTGCGCACCATCGTCGACGCCTGGTACGCCGGCGTCGAGGCCAGCTCGAGCACGCGCCTGGTGACGCGCAGCAGCATCTCGCTGACTTTCCAGTTGCCGCTCAACTACGCGCAGCGAATCCGCGCCGTCGAGGGCGTGCGCGCGATCAGTTGGGCGAACTGGTTCGGCGGGGTGTACATCACCGAGCGTAATTTCTTCCCGCAGTTCGCGATCGATCCGGCGAGCTACCTGGCGCTCTACCCCGAGTACTTGATCGCCGACGCCGAGAAGCTCGCCTTCTTCCGCGATCGGCAGGGAGCGGTCGTCGGCCGCGGACTCGCGAAAAAATTCGGTTGGCAGATCGGCGACCCGATCCCCCTGCGCGGCACGATCTATCCGGGAACCTGGACCTTCAACCTGCGCGCGATCTACGACGGGGTGGACGCCAAGACCGATGAAAACCAGATGTTCGTGCACTGGTCGTTCATCAACGAATCCTTGCGCCAGAGCGCGCGCCGGCGCGCCGATGCCGTCGGCGTGTATATCGTCGGCATCGACGAGCCGAACAACGCCGCCCTGATCTCGCAACGCATCGACGCGCTGTTCGCCAATTCGCTGGCCGAGACGCTCAGCGAGACCGAAAAGGCGTTCCAGCTCAGCTTCGTGTCGATGAGCGAGGCGATCCTGGTGGCGATCCAGGCGGTGAGTTTCATCATCGTTGTGATCATCATGGCGGTGATGGCCAATACCATGACGATGACCGCGCGCGAGCGCCTGGCCGAGTATGCGACGCTCAAGGCGCTGGGTTTCCCGCCGGCTTTCGTGGTCGGCCTGCTGTACGGCGAGAGCCTGTTGATCGCCGGCATCGGTGGCGTCCTCGGGGTCGCCGCGACGCTGCCGCTGTCGGCTGCCTTCGCGCGCGCGACCGGCACGCTGTTCCCGGTCTTCCAGGTGTCGCCACTGACGATGAGCCTGCAGTTGCTGGCCGCAGCGATCGTCGGCATCGTCGCTGCCGCCTGGCCGGCGTGGCGGATGAGCCGGATCGACATCGTCGATGGGCTGCGCCATGTGGCTTGACCGGCGGTGAAGGGCCTGCCGCTTGCCTACATCTTGCGCAACCTGTGGGTGCGCAGGGTGACCACCTTGCTCACCGCGCTCGGCATGGCCCTGGTCGTCTACGTGTTCGCGACGGTGCTGATGATGAGCGAAGGCATACGCGCGACGCTGGTCGCCACCGGCCAGGCGGACAACGTCATCATCCTGCGCAAGGGGGCCGGCGCCGAGATCAACAGCGCGGTCGGTCGCGACCAGGCCGGAACAATCGAGACCCTCCCGGGAATCGCCAGCGATGCGCTGGGCCGCACGATGGTCAGCCGCGAGCCCGTGGTGCTGATCAATCTGCCCAAGCGTGGCAGCGGCAAGCCGAGCAACGTCACCGTGCGCGGCACGTCGGCAGTGGGCGGCGAACTGCGGCCGCAGGTACGCATCGGCGAAGGCCGCATGTTCCGCCCGGGCACTTCCGAGATCGTCGCCGGTAGCGCCGTGGCTGCCGGCTTTCAGGGTGTCGGCCTCGGCCAGACGCTGCGCTTCGCCGGCCGCGACTGGCTCGTCGTCGGCGTTCTCGACGCGGGGCGCAGCGGCTTCGACTCGGAGATCTGGGGCGATGGCGAACAGATGTTGCAGGCCTTCAGGCGTAACGCCTACTCGACCGTCGTCCTGCGTCTGGCCGATGCGGAGGGCTTCGAGCACATCCGGAAGGCCCTCGAGGAGGACCCCCGGCTATCGCTCGAAGCCAAGCCGGAACGCGTGTTCTATGCTGAGCAGAGCGAGGCGCTGGCGACCTTCATCCGCCTGCTCGGCACGGCGCTTGCCGTCATCTTCTCGATCGGCGCCGTGGTCGGTGCGATGATCACGATGTTCGCCGCGGTGGCGGCGCGCACCGCCGAGATCGGCACCTTGCGCGCGCTCGGGTTTCGGCGTGGCGCCGTTCTGCTGGCGTTTCTCGGTGAGTCGCTGCTGCTGGCTGCGCTCGGCGGCGTTCTCGGGTTGGCGGGTGCAAGTGCGATGCAGGCGGTCGATATCTCGACGACGAACTTCCAGACTTTCGCCGAGTTGGCCTTCCGTTTCGTGCTGACGCCGTCGATCGCCTTGCAGTCGATGGCCTTCGCGCTGGCGATGGGCGTCGTTGGCGGCTTCATTCCGGCATGGCGCGCGGCACGCCTGGAGATCGCCGAGTGCCTGCGCGCGGCCTGAGAGCCGACGGCAGGGTGCCCGCGGCAGCCTGCCGGGGTACGCCCTACAAGGTCACGTTACCGACGAGAGAACGGCCTTGAGGCGTTTCATGCCACTCATGACGGTTGCCGCGAGCCGGATGGCTTCTGGATCGGCAGGCGGCTGCTCCACTGTCCACTCGCAGAATGACGCCATGGTCGCGGCCCGTTCGATGGAAAGTGTCGAGGTCACCAAACCGGACTCGATGATCGGGATCAGCGCGGCGGCGGCCCGGAGGCGATTGATTTCCGGGGTGGCGGGAGGAACCTGCTTCGACATGCCGAGATTCTAGCGAGGGTCAGGTCGGAGCAGCGAGGACTTATGCCACATTGCACGACCCGGCAGATCAATCCCTTCCTGCCGCGCCGATTGGGCGTCATGGCTTCTCTCCGCTCGCCGCACCGGGCACTGCTCAGTACTTGACACTACAGCCATAGGGTGAGGTCGATGCCACGGTTACCGGCTTGCCGGCCAGCGCCTCGCTGAGGGCTGCGCGCACGTAGTTGCTGGCGCCCTTGACGTCGGCCGGATTGGTCGACCGCTTGTCGTCGATGGCGCCGTTGTAGATCACCGTCCCTGCGGGGTCGATGACGAACATCTGCGGCGTCGTCTTGGCCGCGTAGGCACGGCCGGTGGCGCTGCTGCTGTCGAGCAGCGTCGCTTTCTGGGCGCTGCCCTGCGCCCGCATCCAGTTCGCCACTTCGGGGCCGGTCTTGAACTCGGAGTGATTGGCGTTCGTCGAGTTGATCGACAGCCAGACGACGCCGCGCTCGCTCCACTCCTTCTGCAGTCCCTGCATGTTCTTGCTGACATAGTGCTTCTGCACGAACGGACATTCGGGGTTGGTCCATTCGAGCACCACGTACTTGCCTTTGAAGTCGGCCAGCGCGACCGGTTTGCCGGCGGTGTCGTTGATCGTGAATGCGGGTGCTGCCGCTCCTGGTGCCTGTGCCGACGCGGTGCCGGCCAGAATCGCCAGTACCAGTCCGATTGTCGCCATGCGAGTGCTCATCGCTTTCTCCTGTAGGTTGGTCGAACGCATGCTGTCGGCGCTACAGCGGCGCCAGCGCCGCCAGTACCGTCTGTCGTTGCAGGACCTCGGGCAGCAGCAGAGGTTCCCGGCCGGGACGGTAGAGAACGTACACCGGCACGCCGCTGCGCCCCAGCGCGGTCAGCGCCTGGGTGATGGCGGGATCGCGGCGGGTCCAGTCGGCGCGCAGCAGTGCCACCTGCTTGTGCGCAAAGGCGCTGCGGATTTCGCCGTCGTTGAGGACCAGGCGCTTGTTGACCTGGCAGGTGACGCACCAGGCGGCGGTGAAATCGACGAAGACGGTGCGCCCGGCGCCGCTCAGTTCGGCCAGGCGCGTTGGCGTGAAAGCCTCCCATTCGCTGTCCGACGTCGCGGCCGTACCAGTGCCCTTGGGCGTGTTCACCCTCACCTCGTGGCTCCCGGTCAGCAAAGGCCAGGCAACGAGCGCGACCCCCAGCAAGGCGACAGCGATCGCCGCCGCCCACAGGCGTGTGCCGCCTTCGCGCAGGATGCGCCAGGCCCACAGCGCAAAGCCAATGCCGAGCAGCGCCAGCAGCAGGCGCACGACGCTGTCGTTGTCGGTCTGCGCCCCGAGCACCCAGACCAGCCAGATCACCGTTGCATAGAGCGGGTAGGCGAGCAATTGCTTGAAGCGGCCGAGCCACGCTCCCGGCCGTGGCAGATGTTGCCGCCAGCCGGGAAAGCAGGCCAGCAGCACATAGGGAAGCGCCATGCCGATGCCCAGCGCGGCAAACACCAGAAGCGTCACCCAGGCCGAGCCGGCGAGCGCAAAACCGAGCGCCGCTCCCATGAAGGGTGCCGTGCACGGCGAGGCAACGACCACCGCGAGGACACCCGCGGCGAACGCGTCGAGGCTGCGTCGGCGGGCGCTCAGCCCGATCAGGCTGGCCGGGGCGAACTGGCCGAATTCGAAGACGCCGGAGAGATTGAGCGCGAGCACGAAGAAGAGGGCGGCCAATGCGGTCACGACCACCGGCGACTGCAGCTGGAAACCCCAGCCAAGCTGTTCGCCGGCGGCGCGCAGCGCGAACAGCGCCAGACCGAGGGCAACGAAAGTTAGCACCACGCCGGTCGCGTAGGCGAAAGCCTCCTTGTGCAGCGTCGACGGGCGATCATCGTGCGTGGCAAAGCCGAGCACCTTGATCGACAGCACTGGAAAGACGCAGGGCATGAGGTTCAGCAGCAAACCCCCGGCGAGCGCCGACAGCGCCGCCAGCCAGAGCGTCAGGGCGGCTGCCGCCGGTGACGGATGGGGGCCGACTGGCGTCGTCGTCGCCAGATCGGGCCTCGCTCCGGGAACGACGTGGCCGGCCAGCGGCAGGTCGAGCGTCGCGGCGGTGACGGCTTCGCCCAGCGTGCCGCTGGCGGTGAGCACACCATTGAGCCGCGGCAGCGGTCCGGCAAGATCGCTGGCCACCGGTAGCGTCAGCAGATAGGTATTGCCCGCGCGCGCCAGTGTCTGTGGTGCCGACGCCTCGATCTGCCGCTCGGCGAAAGGAAAGAAGCGCAGCGTTCCCGGATCGCCGGCGCCTGTCGGAGGCGCAAGCCTCAGCGTGATCGACGTACCCTGGCCGGCGGCGCTTGCCTGCCATCCGGCGAGTGCTCGTGGTAGCGCACGGCGCGTCGCCGCGATGGTCGTGGCCGAGGCCGGGTTGGCCTCGGCCGACGCGGCGGCCGGCAGCGTCAGGCCAAGCTCGACCGATTCGGGGATGCAGGCTTCCTTGCAGACCAGCCAGTCGACGCGCGCCCTCAGTGTCTGCGTGCCGACCGCGGCGAGCGACGCCGGGACAGCGAGTTCGACGAGGTGGAGCACTTCGCCCTCGTAGCCATAGTTGATCAGTGGGCCGGCAGGCAAGGCCCGCGGCGCCGGCCACTGGATGGGTCCAGCGGCGATGCCGGCCGGCAGGTCCCAGGCGATCGTCGTCGGCACGCCCGAGTCGCCGGGGTTCTGCCAGTAGACGTGCCAGCCGGGCGCCATGCGCAGCCGCAGGGCAACGGTCAGCGGCTCGCCGGGTACCAGCGCGGTTCGCTCGGCGAGCAGTTCTGCTTCAACATGCGGCGTGTGCACCGGCGCCGCTGCCGCGACGGCTGCCCAAGCGAGTGCGACGACGATGACGAGGGACTCGGTCAGCCGGCGCCACGTGCGTTCAACAAATGAGTCGGTATGCCGGGCGGAGAAGGAGAGCATGGGAAAACCAGTATAGCGTCGACGCGCAGTCAGAACGCCGCCAGGATGACGATGCTGGTGAGCAGGACTTACGCCGCCGGGATCCTGTACTTGATTGCCTTGTCGCTGAACTCGACGATGCCCCGCTTTTCCAGGCCGGCCATCACCGCCTGAACCGTGGCCGGCGACCTCACTTGGCCACCGAGCAGGGAGGGAATGTGCCGTTCGAGGGCGACGCGATCGGCAGCGCGCCGCGCGTCCCACAACAGCTTGTGCGCGTCAGCGTGCATAGACCGGGCGGCGTTCGGCGTAGACGCGGTCGCGGAAGTACGGGTTATCGAGGCTGCTCTCGGTGACGAGGTCCACCGGCCGACCGAACAGGGATTCGAGGCTTTCCTTCAGCGCAAAATGGGTATCCGCATACTTGGCCGGAGGAAGGTCGTCGAACTCGACGAGAAAATCGAGATCGCTGGATGTCGGGTTGAAGTCCGCACGCACTGCAGAACCGAAAACGTCCAGCCGCTTGGCGCCAGTTCGCCGGCACAGCGTAGCCACTTGGTCACGGTACTGCTCAATCACATTGGTCATGGTCGGTCTCCGCATCCCATTATGCCGCAAGGGTGTCGTCAAGCGACGAGTGGCGTCGCGCGGATGCATGGCGCCGCCGTCGCGTCGCGACCGGCGTCAAGCCGCTTGGGCGTCTGCGCGTGCCTCAAAGATCTGGCGCGTCGTGTTCACCGACTCGATGCACTGGGCGCTCTCATCCACGGACCAAGCATCCTGGAGAGGGCTCGCTCGTCGAATCCGTGCACGAGCCCGTCCTTGCCGACCAGGATGGTCGGGATCCCGCCTCCACCGAGCAAGCGGTTCATTTGCTCCGCGCGGGCATCGCGCTCGATGTCCAGTTCCACATAGCTGATACTGTGCTCGGCGAAGAAGGCGCGCGCCCTGGCGCAATAACCGCACCAGGTGGTGGCATACATGACGACTTCCGGCTGGGTGGTCGCCGAACGGGTCGCGGCGCCCCGCTCGCGGTGCCTGTCCTGCATGGCATACATGCCGCCGGCAGCGAGCAGGACCAGCGCGACCACGAACCACAGCCTCCCGCCGCTGCGCCGGACCGGTCTGGCTCCTTGCGTGGGGAGCGGCCGCACGGAAGCCGCCTCCTCGGCCTTGTTGTAGGCCACTTCACAGGAAGGGCATTGCCAATCGGGGGCCGTGTCGCTCGGCTTGCGCTCATAGCGGCAGCGCGGGCAGCGCTTTGGGGTGATGTACATGGCGGGCGGGCTGGTCGGAGTGTGGCACTGGGTCGAGGACAGTGCCCTGACCCCGTGCCCGACAGTATAGGCAGCGCCGCAAACCGCGGTCAATCCCGGCGGTGGCGCGCCGCTTCGCCACCGTGGCCGGAATCGACCGGCGATCAGGCTGGCGCCGCTTGCCGGCGTCGCCCGAATCCGAGTACGCCGATGGCCAGGCCGATCAGCGCCAGCGTTGCCGGTTCAGGGATGCTGGTGACTTCCGGGAGCGTATGCGCATGCGGTGCGAGATTGGCGATGGAGAGCGTGTTGGTGTCGCCGCCGAAGACCTCGCCGACAGGGAAACCCGGTCCGGTACCCACGGTCGTGCGGCCCCGCAGGTCAGGCAGGGCGAAGGTGCTGACTCCGTCGCCGCCGTAGGTGGTGCCGAGGAGCGAAAACAACGCGGTATTCGCGGCGATCGACAGCAGCACCCAGGTCGGCCGGCGAAAGGCCCGGCCCGCTGCCGGCACCGACGATTGCGCGGCCGGTTCAGATCCGGTAGCAGTAAAGCCGCGTCTGGCGGGCGTCGTCGACGTCGATCTCACGGGTGGCGTCGACACCGGGAACGGGAAAGCTGTTGCTGACGAACAGGCTCCCCTTCGGCATCTCGCGCTGGATCTTTTCCCACAGGGCAGCCATCGGTGCCGGCGAGAGAAAGGCGTACACGACGTTGTAGCCGGCGAAATCGGTTCGCCAGAGATCGCCCCAGCGCCAGTCGCAATTGGCCAGGCCGGCGGTGCGCAGGCGGCCGACGAGCCAGGTCGCGGGGGCGTTTTCCACGCCGGTGAACTGCGCGTCCGGCCGCTGTCGGGCGAGCGGACAGAGCACGCTGCCGACCCCGGCACCGACGTCGAGAAAGCGCAGCCCCGGCAGATCGGCGGTCAGTTCGGCAAGCGCGGCGGCAGTCGGGCGATTGGAGAAGTACAGCGGCACCTGCCCGCCGAGCGCACCGCGATAGACGAGCAATAGCAGCATGAACAGCAGCAGGAACCAGCCGGGGTCGATCGCCAGGCCGGAAACGGCCCAGGCCAGCGGCGCGAAGAGCAGGTGGATCAGTCGCCACCACCAGGCCTGGCGGGTCAGGCTGGCGAGCAGCAGGGCAACGCCGCCGATGGCGAGAGCCGTTTCCGGCCAGGGCAGTTCCTCGTTGCGGATGCCGTAGTAGGGCCAGGCCAGCGACAGGACGGCCAGGCCCGCGGCCAACTGCAGCGCCAGTTGACGAAGCTGTGGTCCGATTGCCGGCGGCGGGGTGTCGAGGGGTTCGGGCGAGGGTGAAGCCAATGTGCTGCTCCGGTTTGCCAGGCGTCTCAGGCGGGTGGCGGGCCGAGCGCGTCGCGGCAGGCGACGTCGACCGCCTGAGCCCCCGTCATCGCCAGGAGTTCCTGTGGCGACAGCGCGAAAACGGCATGCGGGTGACCGGCAGCGGCCCAGATTCTGGCGAAGCCAAGCAGATCCTCATCGACCAGCACGAGCGTTTCCCTGAGGTGCCCGATCGGGCAGACGCCGCCGATGGCGTAACCGGTGTGTGCGCGTACGAAGCTGGCGTCGGCCTTGCCGAGCGGCCCGACCAGAGCGGCAACCTTCCCTTCGTCGACGCGGTTTGCACCGCTGGCGACGACCATCACCGCCATATCGTCGGCGAGGCGGCGGAAGATGATCGACTTGGCGATTTCGTCGACGCGGCAGCCGAGGCCGGCGGCGGCCTCGGCGGAAGTCCGGCCGCTCGCCGGCAGCAAGACGACCGGCTGGCCGTGGCCGATCCGTCGCAGCATGTCGGCCACGCGCTGGGCGCTTTCGGGGAGTCTGGTTTCTGGCTTCATGGGCACTTGCGGGTGGTCTGGCGCCGGCACCCGGGGTGGCCGCGGCGCATCGAGGCGGCGTGGGAAAGGCCGGCAGTATGCCACAGCGAAGCTGATCCCTGGGGCGACGCCGCCAGGCATAAACCGCGAAAATGCCGATTTGCAAAATGCCGCCGCCTTGCTACTCTCCATCCTCCGGCGCGCGCAAGGTTGGACTGAACGACCTTGTCGCCACTGACGACCGGCTACCGCCCGAAGAGAAGACCACCATGCGCAACTCCCCCGACGAACACCAGGAAATCCGCGACGCCGTGCGCGACCTGTGCCGCCAGTTCCCGGACGAGTATTTCCGCCGCATCGACGCGCAGCGCGCCTATCCCGAGGACTTCGTCGATGCGCTGATCGGCGCCGGCTGGCTGTCGGCGATGATCCCCGAGGAATACGGCGGCTCCGGCCTCGGGCTGACTGCGGCGAGCGTGATCATGGAGGAAATCAACCGCAGCGGCGGCAATTCCGCCGCCGTGCACGGACAGATGTACAACATGGGAACGCTGCTGCGTAACGGCAGCCGGGAGCAGAAGGAACGCTATCTGCCGGGGATCGCCGCCGGCAAGCTGCGCATCCAGTCGATGGCGGTGACCGAGCCGACGACCGGCACCGATACCACGCGAATCAAGACCACCGCCGTGAAGTCCGGCGACCGCTACCGGGTCAACGGCCAGAAGGTGTGGATCTCGCGCGTGCAGCACTCGGACCTGATGATCCTGCTGGCGCGCACGACACCGTTCGGCGAAGTGAAGAAGAAATCCGAGGGCATGTCGATCTTCATCGTCGACCTGCATGACGCGGTCGGCAACGGCCTCTCGGTGCGGCCGATCGCCAACATGGTCAACCACGAGACCAACGAACTCTTCTTCGACAACCTGGAGATTCCCACCGAGAACCTGATCGGCGAGGAAGGGCAGGGCTTCCGCTACCTGCTCGACGGCCTCAACGCCGAGCGCACGTTGATCGCCGCCGAGTGCATCGGCGACGGCTACTGGTTCGTCGAGCGCGCCAGCCGCTACGCGAAGGAGCGCATCGTCTTCGACCGGCCGATTGGCCAGAACCAGGGCGTGCAGTTCCCGATCGCCGATGCCTTCATCGAGATCGAGGCGGCCAACCTGATGCGCTTCAAGGCCTGCGCCCTGTTCGACGCGCAACAGCCCTGCGGTGCCGAGGCCAACATGGCCAAGTACCTCGCCGCCAAGGCTTCGTGGGAAGCGGCCAACGTCTGCCTGCAGACGCACGGCGGCTTCGGTTTCGCCAACGAATACGACATCGAGCGCAAGTTCCGCGAGACGCGCCTGTACCAGGTGGCGCCGATCTCGACCAACCTGATCTTCTCCTACGTCGCCGAGCACCTGCTCGGCCTGCCGCGCTCGTTCTGAGATCGCGAGGAGTCCGGCATGCGTCCGCTCGACGGCATCACCGTAGTCACCCTCGAACACGCCATCGCGGCGCCGTTCTGCACGCGCCAACTGGCCGACCTCGGCGCGCGCGTGATCAAGGTCGAGCGCCCCGTGACCGGCGATTTCGCGCGCGCCTACGACGAGCGCGTGCGCGGCCTGGCCTCGCATTTCGTGTGGACCAACCGCTCGAAGGAAAGCCTGACGCTCGACGTCAAGCACGCTGAGGCCGCTGGCATCCTGGCCAGACTGCTCGAGCAGGCCGACGTGCTCGTGCAGAATCTGGCGCCCGGCGCCGCGGCGCGGCTCGGCCTGTCGTACGAGGTGCTGCGCGAGCAGCATCCGCGCCTGATCGTCTGCGACATTTCCGGCTACGGGGCAAGCGGGCCGTATCGCGACAAGAAGGCCTACGACCTCCTGATCCAGAGCGAGTCCGGCTTCCTCTCGATCACCGGTTCGCCTGACGCACCGGCCAAGGCCGGTTGCTCGATCGCCGACATCGCGGCCGGCATGTACGCCTACAGCAATATCCTGGCGGCGCTGCTGCAGCGCGGCCGGAGTGGGCGCGGCTGCCACATCGAGGTGTCGATGCTCGAAAGCATGGTCGAATGGATGAGCTATCCGCTGTACTACGCCTTCGACGGTGCGACGCCGCCGCCGCGCGCCGGCGCCGCGCATGCGACGATCACCCCCTACGGTCCGTTCACCGCCGGCGACGGCAAGACGGTGATGCTGGGCCTGCAGAACGAGCGCGAGTGGGAAGTGTTCTGCCGTGCGGTGCTCGAACGGCCGGAACTGGCCGCCGACCCGCGCTTCTCGTCGAGTTCGCGGCGCACGGCGAACCGCCAGGAACTCGAGGCGCTGATCGTCGCCAGCTTTGCGTCGCTCAGTTCCGAGCAGTTGATCGGCCGGCTCGACGCCGCGCAGATCGCCAACGCGCGCATGAACGATATGCATGATGTCTGGGAACACCCGCAGTTGCGCGCGCGCGGGCGGTGGGCCGAGGTGGCGACGCCGGCCGGCCCGATCCCGGCGCTGCTGCCGCCGGGCGCAGTCGATGCCTTCACGCCGCGCATGGACGCGGTGCCGGCGCTCGGTCAGCACACCGACGCGATTCTCGGGGAACTGGGCTGGGACGCGGCAGCGATCGAGCGCCTGCGTCAGGCGGGGGCGATCTGAACGTCGCCGCTTATCTGCGGGGTGGCGATCAGCGCTTGGTCTGCCCCCTCAGCGGGGACGGCTGTTGCGGCGTATCCAATCGCCGAGCGCGGCTTCGTCGATCTCACCGGCGGCGACCGCAAGCATGGTCAGCGTTGCATCGGCCTGCGTCGCGACGAGCCGTAAACCGTTGATCGCAAGAAAAAGACCGATTGACAGGAAGGCCGCGCGCTTGTTGCCATCGACGAAGGGATGGTTTTTCGCTAGGCCGAAGCCGTAGGCGGCCGCCGGGGCGGCGAAATCCGGATCACCGTGGGCCAGCACGTTGCGCGGACGGACCAAGGCGGAGTCGAGCAGCCCCTCGTCGCGCATGCCGGCCAGGCCGCCATGCTCGGCCAGGCTTTCGTCGTGCAGCAGCAGGAGCAGGCGCTTGTCGATCCAGGTCCACACGGGACGCTACTTGGCCAGTGTGTGGAAGGTATCTCGGTACTCGCGCATGAACTCGCGGCCAACTTCGAGCTGCTGTGCGAAGTCGGGTTCGTAGGGCGTCAGGGTTACGCCTGCGGGAGCGTCGGTTACGTAAAGGGTGTCGCCCTTCTCAACCTTGAGCCGGGCGAGCAGCTCCTTGGGCAGGATGACCCCGACCGAATTTCCGATCTGTGTGATCTTCAGCGTCAACATGGTGCGCTCCACGGTTCGAACGGCTGTTATATTAGGGCGTGCACCCCGAGCAGGCAAGGCTTGCAGCCGTCGGTCAATCGCCATCCCGGTGTGTGGCAGCGAAGCGCCAGTTGGCGAAGCCCGCCTTGGCTCTGCCAGCAGTACGCTTTCGACGGTGCCGTGCCGCCGCTGCGCACGCGACGATCACCCCTTGCGCTCCGTTCACCGCCGGCGACGGCAGGACGATGATGCCGGGCCTGCAGCACGAGCGCGAGCGCGAGGTGTTCTGCCGCGCGGTGCTCGAAAGGCCGGATGTGGCGAGTGATCCACACGCTTCCTCTTGAGTCCGCGGCGTACGGCCAATCGCCAGGAAATCGAGGCGCTGATCGTCGCCAGCTTTGCGCTGCTCGGTTCCGAACAGTTGATCGACCGGCCCAACTGTGGGGCTGTTCTGCCGTCGGGCGCCGTCGATGCCTTCACGCCGTGCATGGACGCGGTGCCGGCACTCGGGCAGCACACCGACGCGATCCTCGGCGAACTCGGCTGGGACGCAGCGGTGATCGAGCGCCTGCGTCAGGCGGGGGCGACCTGAACGTCGCCGCTTCAGTGACCCGGCCGAGTGTGGCGAATGGCCGCGATGCTGCCGGCGAGCCGCTCCTGTAGCTCGGGCGGGCGGCGGAGAAGGTGGGAAGGGTGCCGGGTAGCCGTCGAGGGTACTCAGGGCTTCTTCCGCGCCGGGGTCAAGGGGCTGGTCGCCGAAGCCGACCTGGGCGCAGGCTATGGCGAGGGCTTGCAGGGGCTGCAGCATCTGGCTCGGCACACGGCCACCGCCACCGCTGGCGAGGCGTTCGAGCTCGGGGAGCCTGGCATCGCGCTTCTGCGCTCAGTCGGAGGCTGTGGCCGCGAAGCGGCGCCGCGCGGCAGACTCGACTTCGAGCTGGCCGACGCAAGATGCGCGCGTCGGTACGGCTGCTACCAACTCAAACGCACCTGTTACGAACTGGGCAACCAGAAAGTAATAAGTCCGCCAAATTCACCCGTCACTTTCAGGCCAACGCCTTATAGATATTGAACAAGCTAATCAACGAAATCAGTCCGCCAACCAGCATTAACAACGTCTTTGTCTTAAGTTGTTTGGTAACGAATGCCGCAAACGGTGCGGCGAATAGCCCGCCTACTGCCAGCCCTGCAACCAATAGCCATACCGTATGATCCAGAATCGCAAAGAACGCGATAGCGGTCGAGATGGTCAGAAAGAATTCGGCCAGGTTGACTGAGCCTATCGTCGTTCTTGGGTCATGGCCTGCGCTTACCAGTGAGGTCGTCACGATAGGCCCCCAACCACCGCCGCCCGTCGTATCCAAAAGCCG